>Ga0206683_10001386_pt1 | contig 16818 bp, 15 predicted proteins | sample M280m12015metaG_FD_155483 | JGI IMG/M metagenome (GOLD analysis project Ga0206683, IMG submission 155483) | Ammonia-oxidizing marine archaeal communities from Monterey Bay, California, United States - M2 80m 12015 | ecosystem: Environmental > Aquatic > Marine > Intertidal zone | place: USA...
CCGGCTTTAATTCCAGTTTTGTATCGGTAGGCTTCGAGGCGGTCGTTGGTGTATATGGCTGATGAAAGACCGTATGGTGAGGCATTAGCCAAGTGAAGAGCATGGTCGAAATCCTTGGCTTTCACTATAGTGATTGCAGGTCCAAATATCTCTTCGTGGAAGCATTCCATATCTTCAGTAACATCAGTATAGACATGTGGCCACATGTAGACTCCTTCACCAGCATCACCTATGAAATTCTCAGGTTTGTTGTCATTGGTAATTCTTCCTTCGCCCCAGATTTTCTTTGCTCCACTAGCCTCACACATTTCCAATCCTTTCAGGAAATCTCCAGCGTACTTCTCAGACAACATTGGTCCGTAAAGAACGTCTTCGTGGCGCATTGAATCACCAATTGTGGTTGACTTAACTTTCACCATCAATTTCTCAACAAATTCGTCATAGATTTCTTCATGGATAATCAGATTACCTAAACTTGTACAGCGTTGTCCAGCAGTTCCGAATCCTGCCCAATAAGCTCCTTCGATCGCATTTTCCATGTTTGCGCTAGGCATGATAACTAGTGGATTCTTTCCACCCAATTCCAAAGACGCACTGACTAGGTTACGTCCACAGACTTCTCCAATCATTTTTCCAACTGCAGTGCTGCCAGTGAAACTAATCTTGTTTACCAAACCTTCGTCAACAGCGTCGACGAGGTGTTGACCAGCACCGCTCCCCTTCCCATGTACGAGGTTGATGACACCATCAGGTAGTCCAGCCTCGTGCATTATGCGTGTGAGCATGAATGAGAGAAGAGGTGCATCCTGAGGTGACTTCCAGACACAGGTATTTCCACACATGATGGCTGGGATCATCTTCCAGAATGGAACAGCGGCTGGGAAGTTACAGGCATTGATAATTCCACAAACTCCGAGTGGTCGGCGGTAGGTGAATAGCTCCTTGTCGGGAAGTTCGGAGTTTACGGTTTGTCCGTATAGTCGGCGTCCCTCTGATTGGAAGAAAAGGCAAGTATCAATTGCTTCTTGTACTGAACCTGCAGATTCTTTCAGAGTCTTGCCTATTTCGCGAGTTTCCACACGAACGATATCGTCCTTGTATTGCATCAGTAACCTTCCCATGTTGCCTATGATTTGCCCACGGGTGGGAGCGGGAGTTGCAGACCAACTAGAGAATGCGGCTCGTGCAGCGGCAAGTGCTTCGTGAACATCATCCTTAGTGGAGAGGGGAAATTCGCCCAGACAATCATCTTGCCAAGCCGGGTTTATACTCTCAAAAGTCGCACCATCACTAGCCAATTTTAATTGTCCATTGATGATGTTATAACCTCGAATCTTTGGCGAATCATTCGGATTATTGGCATCCATTATCTCGAATCCAGTCTCGAGTGCGTGGGTCATAATGCGCGCGAAACTTGATTCGGCCAAGAAACCACCGCATCGCACCTCATGATTCTGATAACCAAAAGAGTCGATTTGACAATGTGGAATTGCTGGGTTTAACTACCCCCTTTGACGACAAGAGATTGCACGGAGGGCCGAAATGTCAGACGAACCGGATAAAGAACTGAAACTTAGGGTTGCCAAGGCAATACCTAGCGATGTAGGTCATGGAAGGGCTCGAGTACCATTTGACAACGAGTTGAATCTTAAACCAGGCGATATTGTTGAGATTGAAGGAGAGCGTTCGACCGCTGCAATTGTTTGGCGTTGTCGTCCAGAAGATGCAAACCTTGGTGTGATTCGAATTGACGGTATAATTCGTAAGAATGCGAGTGTCTCTTTAGGTGACCGTGTAGTAATTCGTAAGGTTGAGACTCAAGCATGCACACGTCTCATTCTTAGTCCAGTAATGGCAAAGCAACAGAAGGTGCGTTTTGGACCTGGAATCGAAGGATTCGCTCGACGTGGCCTGAACAAGAGGCCTGTTGTAGCGGGTGATAGAATCTTTATTCCAGGCATGACTCTCTTCGCTGAGGCTCTGCCTTTCCAGATTGTACAGACTCAACCAAAGGGAATTGTACAGGTTCTTCCAGATACTGAGATTATCATCAAGGAGGAAGTTGTTGATGAGGCAGAAGCCTCCGAAGTATCCAGTATTACATACGAGGATATTGGCGGAATCGGCGAACAATTACAAAAGGTCCGCGAAATGATTGAGCTTCCACTAAAACATCCTGTTCTTTTCCGTAGATTAGGAATAGATCCACCTCGAGGTGTATTGTTGCATGGTCCACCAGGAACTGGTAAGACACTGATTGCTAAAGCAGTTGCAAGCGAAACAAATGCACATTTTACATCTATCAATGGTCCCGAGATTATCTCAAAGTATTACGGTGAGAGTGAGAAACAGTTGCGTGAGATATTTGACGAAGCAGCTGCCAATGCGCCTGCAATCATTTTTATCGATGAACTCGACTCTATTGCTCCCAAGCGAGAGGATGTAAGTGGAGAAGTTGAACGAAGAGTTGTGGCTCAATTATTGACACTTCTCGATGGTATGCAGGGACGCGACAATGTTGTTGTCATTGGAGCCACAAATCGTCGTGATGCAATCGACCCAGCCTTACGAAGACCTGGACGATTTGACAGAGAATTAGAAATTGGCGTTCCTGACAAGAATGGGCGTGAGGAAATTATCAACATTCATACTCGTGGAATGCCAATTAGTGATGATTTTGACATGGAGTGGTTATTGGATAATTCATATGGATTTGTCGGCGCAGATATTTCTGCACTAGTTCGTGAGTCTGCAATGAAGGCACTGCGCCGTTATCTTCCTGAGATTGACTTAGATGAAGAACAAATTCCCGCCGAGGTACTTGAGAAAATGGAGGTCAAAATGACTGACTTCCGAGAAGCCATTAAGGAAATTGAACCGAGTGCTCTTCGAGAGATATATGTTGAGATTCCAGAGGTTGGGTGGGAAGAAGTAGGTGGACTTCACGAAGTCAAGGAGCGTCTCAAAGAATCTGTCGAATGGCCACTTACTAAACCGGAACTTTTCGAGCATTTTGGTATCAATCCTCCAAGAGGAATTGTTCTCTTTGGCGCTCCTGGGACCGGGAAAACTCTGATTGCAAAAGCAATTGCCAAAGAAGCAAAGGCGAATTTCATCTCAATCAAGGGTCCAGAGATGGTGTCGAAGTGGGTCGGTGAATCAGAACGAGCCGTACGTGAGGTTTTCAAGAAAGCAAAGCAATCCTCCCCCTCAATTATTTTCTTAGATGAGTTTGAGAGTATTGCAGGCGCACGTCGAACTGGTTCTGGTGATGGTTCTGATACGATGAATAGAGTTGTCAATCAATTGCTCAGTAGTATGGATGGCGTGGATTCTATGGAGGGCGTGATTGTTGTTGCAGCCACAAATAGACCTGAGATGATAGATCCTGCGTTATTGAGGAGCGGACGCTTCGAGCGTGTTTTACACGTGCCTCCGCCAGATATTGAAGCCAGAGAAACAATTCTTCGAATTCATACTGCAGATATGCCACTTGGTAAGTTCAAAATTGAGGATTTAGCATCAAAAATCGACAATTATACTGGTGCCGATATTGAGTCAATCTGCCGAGAAGCGGCTTTAATTTCTATGAGGGCTGGGAAGAAGTCTGTATCGAAGAAAGCATTTGAGGAAGCAATTGAACGAGTAAGACCCACAATCACCGATGAAATGATGGAGTACTATGGTCGCATGGAGGCCATGCTCACAAGCGGATTAGAGTCAGTTCGTCGACGACCAGACACATTGTCAGGGATAGAAGCGGTTTGAGGTGAAATGATGCCTACGACATTCGGTCGTGAAATACTTGGTCGAGATGTTGTTGACCAAGCCGGTGACAAACTCGGTGTTCTTGCAGATTTTAGCATTGATATGGGTTCAGGGAGTATTACTAATCTCCTTGTTAACCTTGAGCCAGATTTAGACCCCTCCTTGTTACCTTGGCCAACCACAGAAGGCCTTCTCTCGGTTCCTGTCGACGAAATCTCTGATGTAGCATCGTCAATTCAATTATCTAGATGACCGATGCATCAACCGTGCAACAGTGAATAACGGTCTTAAGTCTAAGTTGAGGCTCGTAAGTCGTTCCGTAGGAACGGTGGCTTGCAGTATGCCTGAATCGCGCGATTTGATGAAGACGCTAAAGTCGCCTCGAACGAGGCGTAATGTTTTGGTTTTCTCATTCTGGACGATGTTGATTATTCTCATATCTAGTATAGGCGCGACATATGTAATTCCGGGTCAAACTCAGCAATCTGCGTATGGAGATGATTGGAACGATTTAGGTTCTTTTCGTGAAGAAATTTCCGATCTTGGAATTGAAACAACTGCATTAGTATCGAGTCCATTACTACTAACTGAGATAGATAATCCTGAACAAGCAGTATTTGTTATCTCTGGAGTAGAGAGGGATACAATTTCTCTACCAAAATTCACTGGTGATGAGACTATTGTTGATTTTAAGGAGTCAGATGGGTATACAAGTTCTGAAATTTCAGCCATTACGAATTTCGTTGAAGCCGGAGGTACTCTCTTACTAATGGATGACTTTGGTTATTCTTCAGGAATTGCAAGTGAATATGGATTAACTTACTCTGGTCACAATCTATACGATGGAGAAGCTTGGGCTAGAAGTTTAGGATATCAATATGTTTGGGTAAATGAGACAAATGCGTTTAACTTTACATCTACTTCCGGTTCTGTTGCTGTATCTGTACACCCTTGTTTAAGAGATGTTGATGGTGATGGGATAATTGATCTATTAGATGATGATCCATTTGATCCCAATGTAGGAGGGGTAATTACCGCTGAAAATGTAGGCCTTTGCTCACATAGATGGAATCAAGAAACAGGCGAATGGGACTTTTCTGAGAATTATAATCTTCTGACAAATTTGCCATCAGCATTTGAGAAAGAGGGATCTTTCAACCCAGCCGAAAATCGATACGCAATTAGTGCTAGTACTCTTGATTCATATATTGATACCAACGATGATGGTAATCTGACAGTGGGATTTGAATCTGCTGGAATTGAGGGTGATGAACAAGGTCCTTTCGCAGTATATGTTAGATTCTGTGTTGAGAGAATGTGTGTTGATTCTACCTCAGGAAGAGTGCATTTTGTTTCTGATGGCTCATTATTAATCAATTCATTATATGATGCGGGATCAAATTCATTTTACTCTTTAGATGTACCTTCAAATGATAATCGCAAGTGGGCTCTTGATTTGATTGCCGAATCATTACTTCTTGGAAATACCAGTGTTTCTGCATCTGAGGACGCAATAGTAATTTTTGATGAATCTCGCCACCAGCAGTCGACTCCAATGGGTGATACTTACAATCTTCTGTACTACCTTTTGGTGTATTTTACTAATGATTGGATGGCTATGTTAACTTTATTCCTTGGACTATTCATCTTTTTAGAAGCAGTTCTTATTCGGAAAGAGGATCCCGAAGACTGGCGCCATATTTTCAGAATTATTTACTATGGTTTTGGCGATGCTAGAAGATATGAGTACTACCAACGACCTGAAAAAATAAGGCAGGTCTTCTTGAGTAGAGTTAGAAATCTGAATACATTATCTCGTGAGGAGTTTGATGCACTTCCGGCTGTAGAGTTACAGAAGATGATTGATGATCCAATTCTAGTACAATTTATTTTTGAAAACCGTCGATACAAACCTAATGAATTGGCTGGAATTGTCATAAAAATAAAGGAATGGGGACTAAATCCCTCTGAAGGTGATGCCTAATGTGGACTAGAAAGGCTGCGATTATGTTCACTAGTGGCATTTCATTGATTCTTATCGGAATGATGATTTCTCATTTCCAATTGATGATTATTGGTCTTACCTTCGTTGCTTTTATCGTAATTAATGGATGGGTTTCAGGCCATTCTGAGTTAGAATTATCTCGTAATATTTCGGCTCAAAATGTGTACAAAGGAGATGATGTACTTGTTGAAGTGCAAGTGACAAACAATTCTTATCGTCGGACTCAATTACTCGAAGTCTTCGACAACGTCCCTCATGAAATGAAGATGAGAAGAGGAATAAATCAGATGAGGATGAACCTTGGCCCTGGTCAATCAGCAACTCTACGTTACACAGTCCGTTGCCCTCTTAGGGGGCATTTCACTATAGGCCCAGTTTCTATTCGTCATCGTAATTCGTTCAATTTATTTGTTAATGAATCACAGATTGAAGATAGAACAGACGTTACCGTATTTCCTCAAGTTCGTGATGTAGAGGAAGCCCTACTTCGCTCTAATGTCCCAAAGATGTATACTGGCGCTACTACTCTGAAAACCCCCGGTCAGGGCATGGAATTTTACTCTCTGCGTGAGTATCTACCCGGAGATGCATTCCGAATGATTAACTGGAAGGCTTTTGCCCGTACTGGTGAGTTGATGGTTAATGAAAAAACTAGAGACGCTGTAACTGATGTTTTCATTATTCTTGATATTCGAGATATTGCGCGCATTGGAACGGTTTTGAAAAATCCTCTTGAGATGGGAACTGTTGCAGCAGCTTCAATTGCAAATCACTTCATTAAACGTAGAGACTCAGTATCAATTGTCACTTATGGAGACCGAATGAATTACTTGCCTCCTGAGACTGGTGATAAACAGTATTACAAAACTCTCAGTATGCTTGCTGGAGTTCAACCAAAAGGTAGCATGCCTCTTCAAGCAGTCACCAACGCAATGAGCTCGAGAATTTCAAGAGGTTCCCCCGTTTTCATAATCAGTAGTCTAGAGGGAGATGGAACTACATTATCTGCGATTAGAAATCTAGCAGGTAAGGGTCACGATGTCATAGTTCTCTCTCCAAGTAGCATTGATCTCGAACGCTTGGTTAGTCGTATTCCTAGAATGTCTTATGAGGTTCTCAAACTAGAACGACAGAATCGACTTACAGCAATTTCAGGGTATGGTGCCAAGGTCATAGATTGGATGCCAGATATCGAATTATCTCAGGCCTTATTACAGGTTAAAACAGCATAAATGGAGGTGAATATATGGCAATGGAGAGCGTACCACCAAATCAGACATTGCACTTACCTAAATTACGCAGGCGTTGGCAAATTCTTACTTTACAGACTATTGCTACAGCCGCATTAATTCTACTACTACTTCGCATGTCAGAAGTATATGGCCCATGTGATGAAGATTTTCTTGACACGGGTGGAGACTGGTGTCCTTCTTACGAACACACTAGAGGCCTGAACTGGGTAGACCAATCATTTGATGAAAATATCAATGACGATAATGATGGTCTGATATTACCGCGAATTATTACAGGTATTGATTCCGAAGCCGGAGAGATTTCGAGTATGATTATTCCTCTAGTTTTGTGTTTTGTTATTACTGGACTTTGGATTTTCTATCAAACTCGCGATGAGAAATTTAAGACTTTGACATACCGTATAATTGCGGGAGCAGTCGTTGCTTGGTCTCTGTTACCATTTATTTTTTCTTGGGTATCGGCGATGTTAGATTTCGGAGTTCATTTACCATTTGGGAATTCTTACTCATCCATGAATCACCTTGATTTATTGTTTCATCCAATTCAGTTAGGAATTGAGTTATTCTTCCTCAGCGTAGTTTTCGCTCCTATACTAACAGGATTAATTGGAATCTGGTCATTGTCTCGTCGCTCTCTGATTTGGGCGGTTGGATTCTATTTGATGGTAATAGGAATTCATGCATTGTTGACCTTTGAGGGGATTACTGATGCGGTCTCAAACATCGGTCTTCGTCCACTCCCTGCCCAGATTGGCGAAGCAACACTTTACGGTAATCTAATTTCTCCCCTTGCTCTTGAATTATTAGAAATTGCAATTCTTATACTGATTTTCCATGAATGCGGAAACGCAGTAATAGGACATTTACAATATGCAGTAATGTTACCTGATGCTTCTAAGTCAGATCCAGAATATGTCCGACAGTTTTCAAATATAATCAATAGTCATTTACTTCATACTATATCGATTATCGCTGCAGTTGCTGTGACAACTGCTTTAGCTCTTGAATTTGATAGTTTTATGTTAAACATCGTACAGTTAATGGAAGGCTCTCAATGGAGTGGCCAGGTTTCAGAGTCATTAGAATTACAGCTTACCTACGGTAAGGTGATTTCTGCAGGACTGTTCCTTCTTACTGTTGCTGGAATGCGTTATGTAGTTCCATGGCAGAGAGTAAGTGGATTAATTGAGGCAGGGATTTCGCGTCTGCGACGTTCTGTTTCTGAAGATTATAATTAGCGAATTCCCCGCATTTTTTCGATAAGAATTAGAATTTGTTCAGCCATTAGAACAGCAACTAAGAAAAGTCCGATTAGCGATATTGGTATTGCGACTACACCAATCTCAGGTTCAAGTAAATTCAAAACTTCATCACTGAATTCATATGCAATAATTAGTAATCCAATTAGTACAAACCTGTCCAACCAAGGTGAGGTTCTTTTTCCAGAGTTTTCTGCTCTTCCCGGCAGGGGCCGTCCCTCATTCATATGCCGTTTGAATTGAATATCCCCCATCAATCCACCGATTCAAACAAATAACTGCCATACAGTTGGTTTCAAGCCTCAGTAGTCTGCCCAATGGATATGGCCGCCGTCCTGTATGTTGAGCAGTGTAGCCGTTGTGATAGGCCCGCAATCCTTCATCAGAAGTATAGTGGTCAACATTTCTGTGGTAGAGATTTAGCTCATTCTATTCGTAAAAGAGTTTCAAAAGATCTCAGAACACAATTGGTTCTTCCTAAAGATGCTCGGCACGAAGATGGTAGTCCCTTCCGTATCCTTGCTTGTATTTCAGGGGGGAAGGATTCAGCAGTTCTTCTAGATATGCTAGTAGATATCATTGGTAAGAGAAGAGATGTGGAAATAATAGCTGGATGTGTAGATGAAGGAATTGATGGGTATCGATCCCCTTCTCTAGAATGTGCACGGCAATTAGCAGAGTCATTATCAATTCAGTTTGTGACTTTGAGCTATGAGGAAATGGGATTCGAGCGAATGGATGAAGTTGTCCGAAGAATGCCTCTTATGGCAGAAAATCATGATCAGGCTAAAGGAATGATGCCTTGTTCATACTGTGGCGTATTCAGGCGTCAGAGTCTGAATGCTCTGGCTAATAAGGTAAATGCCGATGTTATGGCACTCGGTCACAATCTAGATGACATGGCCCAATCAATTCTGATGAATCTGCAAAAAGGTGAGATTGATCGTTCAGTTCGTCTTGCGCCTCATACTGAAAACCCAATCGAAGGTTTGGCTCCTCGAATTGTGCCCTTAAGGTGGATTCCTGAACAGGAAATACATGCTCATGCTATCAGCAAGGGACTTCCTATTCATCATGGAGATTGTCCGCATGCACAAGGTGCAATGCGTCAACAAAGCCGTTCAATTATTGCTTCACTTGAGGAACAGACTCCTGGTGCACGTCATGGATTACTCCACGCACTAGAACAGATTCGTGAACTCCATAAGGCGGCAAATATAGATCCACACACAGAAGTTTCTCATTGTCAAGAATGCGGTGAGATAACCAGTAGACCAATTTGCCAGACTTGCACAATGAAGGTCTGGTTGAGAGAGTCTCAGTGAATTCAGCCGATGATATTCTAACGATTGACCAACAGAGGTTATACAATCCTTTGAAAACTAAGACATATTCGGTGATTACATGGCACGGACAGAGACCGTAGATGACTACACTCAAAACTTTGAGGTGTGGATTAGAGACTTCCAAGAATGGCAAACAAGAATTGGCTTTGATCCTTCGTGGTTGGGTGACTATCGATTCGACATCAAATTTGATTGGGACACCGCTGGAAAGGATATCGAATTTGGTGATTTTAAAGGCATGCCAAAGTGGGACCGTCGTATGCAGATTCCACAGCAGAATATACGAGATGCGATAATCAGTATGGTTAGTGTTCAGGGCGATACTGAATTTGCTAGTGTCGAGCAACAGAATCACTTGTTGGAAACAGCACCAACAGAGTATGACAAAAAGTCTGCACTACGAATCATGTGTGAGGAACAAAGGCATGGTTGGCAAATGGCATATTTACTATGTACTTATTTCGGAGAGAATGGTGTTAGAGAGGCTTCCAAGTTACTCGAGCGGAACGCTCAGGATGGGACTCGAATTCTTGGTTCATTCAATGCACCAATTGATCACTGGCTAGATTTCTTTTGCTTTACTCACTTCATCGATCGTGATGGTAAGTATCAGTTGAAGATGCTTAGTACCTCCTCTTTCAAACCTTTAGCGGCTTCAATGGGTCCAATGCTGAAGGAGGAATCTTTCCATCTAGGTACTGGAGCCAACGGACTGCGCAGAATTGTCAAGCAAGGAGTAATTCCATGTGCTCTACTCCAGAAGTACATCAACAAGTGGGTCAGTACAGGACTAGATCTATTTGGTACAGATGACTCAACAAGCGCTCAATGGGCTTATGTTTACGGAATTAAGGGTCGCTTTGATGAACGAGAATCGGAAGAAGAAGCAGACCGAGATCATCTGAATGAGGCTAGTCGTGAAATTTATTTCCAAGAGCTCCGTGCTGAAATGAAAAGAATATCAAGTGCTCGAAAAGAGGGTGAGCCAGAAATAATTATACCTTCAGACAAGTTTAATCGAGGTATCGGTAAATATTCTGGGACGCGATTCACAGTAGAAGGTGACACATTTGAAGGAAGTAATGAAGAATGGCAAGAATATCTCGATTCAGTAATTCCTACAGCTGAGGATGAAGACCGTCTAATGAATGAATACATGCAACAAGACTGGATTCAATACCGAGAGTGGAAGGGCGATTGAGTCTTATTCTGGGTGATTTGATGCAGCACATTGCGCTATTGGTTTTTGACAAGGATCGTTGTAAATCATTCTTTGAACGCCTACCTGAATTGTTCCAAGAGTTCCATCATTCTAAAGAGCAAAACCCTGAGGGATATGAGGAACTTCTGTACAGAGTTCATCGCCCTTATGATAATCAAATGTTAGATATGATTGACAGTTGGTTAGGAATGGAAAAGCGCGTCTGGAGAGAAGAGACTACTCGAGAGGTCAAATTGGCAATGTATGCAATTAGATATCCCGATACTCTTCTTCTTGACTCCTTTACAGAGAAGGCGCGATCGGATATCCGCAGGTTGTCTGCTTACCTCCATTTTACCCATCACACTTACGCAATTTGGGATGAAGATACTCGTAAGGGCCTGGCCAAGTTAGGAATTGAAATTCCACCTACTGAAGTTGCTGATCCGTTCATCTATGGCGCTTATGTATCTGCTATCGAATTACTGAAAGATGTGGCTCCATTCACCTGTTTCCTTGAACATGACGTTCCAAGACAACGTCTCTTCCAGGCTGCACTTGCAGCCTATGGCAGGGAGTGAACAGTGTGAAAATCAGCGCCGTTGCAGTCATCGGTGCAGGCACAATGGGCGCAGGTATAGCACAAGTTTGTGCTCAAACAGGTTGGGAAACAAGATTGTTCGATGCTTTCCCAGAGGGTTTAGAACGAGGAATGAAAAAAATCGATGCTTTTTGGGATAAAGGAATTACCCGAGGTAAGACTACTTCTGAACAGAAAGCCACTTGGTCAGCAAACATTTCTGCATGTGAGGAACTAAGTCTGGCAGTTGCTGGTGTTGATTTGGTCATTGAGGCAGTTCCTGAGATTATGGAACTGAAGCAGAAGATATTCTCTGACCTTGAGGAAATGGCTCCTTCTCATGCAATTCTCGCTACCAATACCTCAGGCATACCAATATCTGAGATTGCAGCATCAACAGGTTGTGGTGACAGGATAATTGGAATGCATTTCTTCAATCCTGTTCCAATCATGAAATTATTAGAGTTAGTCAGACATGATGGTTGCTCAGAAGAAACTATCGCAACTGCTCAGTCAATCGGTAAGGCAATGGGAAAAACGACAATTCTGGTTAATGACGTTCCAGGATTCGCTACTAGCAGACTTGGTGTTGTTTTAGGTAACGAAGCAATTCGAATGTTGGCCGATGGAGTCGCCAGTGCATCTGATATTGATACTGCAATGCATCTAGGATATCGACATCCAATGGGCCCTCTTGAGTTGACAGACCTAGTTGGTCTAGATGTCCGCAGAGATATTCTAAACAATTTGGCCGAAGCCTTTGACGATGATTCATATCGGCCTCACCCATTACTAGATGCTTTAGTAGAAGAGGGCAGTCTGGGTAAAAAATCTGGTAAGGGAATTTATGATTGGTCGAATGGTGAGAAGGCCGAACGTCATGATCTTCCGGCGTGATTGTCATGATTCCAGTTTGGATTGAAGCCATTGGTGTGTTGGCTGGTTTTCTCGGCGTAATTGCATGGATTCCTCAGATTCAAAGAGTTTGGATTGAAGGAAAGCACGATGGGATTTCACTTCCAACTTTTGCTTTAGTTTCAACATCCCTGATTCTGTGGCTTTGTTATGGGGTTTTCATTGAGTCTTTGGCTATGGTTTTAGCCAATATCGCCGCACTCAGTTGCATATTAGCAATCATAGTTGGAGTCTTGAGACTGCGCTAGAATGGTTTGGAGAGTATTTTTATGAAGTGGAAAGCAGAACAAATGCCAGATCAAACCGGTAAAATTGCTATTGTAACTGGATCGAATACTGGAATTGGGTTTCAAATGGCTCAAGGATTAGCTGCAAAGGGCGCAACTGTAATTCTTGCTTGTCGAAACTTGCAAAAGGCCGAGTCTGCAAAGGATAGGATTCTTCAAAAAACTCCTTCAGCTAATCTGATTATTGAACAATTGAATCTTGCTGATTTATCAAGTGTTGAGAATTTCTCAAAGAGTATTTCTTCGTTATATCAACGAATTGATTTACTCATTAACAATGCTGGTGTGATGATTCCTCCTAAATCTATGACAAAGGATGGTTTTGAGTTGCAAATTGGAACTAATCACTTGGGCCATTTCGCCCTAACTGCTCACCTCATACCACTGCTTGAACAGGCGGATTCACCCCGAATAGTGACTCTTTCAAGTATTGCTAATAATATGGGTGTAATGGACTTTGAAGACCTAAATGGGCATAACAAGAAATACAATAAATGGGGAATGTATGGTCAAAGCAAATTGGCAAATATTCTATTTTCTTTGGAGTTGGGTCGTCGACTGAAAGAGAAAGGCTCTCACATCAAATCATTGTGTAGTCATCCAGGATATTCTGCTACAGATCTCCAGCGATATTCTCTCACATGGAGGTTTCTGAATCTCTTCGCTGCTATTTCTGCGGAGAAGGGAGCTGCACCGACTCTCTACGCTGCCACGGAAGAGGATGCTCTATCTCACCCCTATTGGGGTACAGTTGGTTTTTTTGAGGCCCGTGGCTGGCCGGGAAAAGCAGTAATAAATTCTAAAGCAATGAATGAAGATGATGCCAAGCGTTTGTGGAAAATTAGTGAAGAACTAACGAATGTGTCTTACCTAAGTTAAGGTAGCTCATTCTTCTTCCAAATTTCTTCCAAATACAGGTTCTCTCTTTTCTAGAAATGCTGAAACTCCTTCCGCGAAATCAGGCGTCAATGATGAAGCAGTAATCAGAGCCTTCTCAAATTCTAACTGAGTTTCCATGAAGGTTGTACTCGAGGCATCAAGTAACTGCTTAGTTCCCTGCCTACTCATTTTAGACCATGAACCCCAATTTGATGCAATTTCTATTGCTCTTTCTAACAATTCATCTGGCTGAACAATTTCATCTGCAGCCCCATATTCGAGTGCTTGCTCGGCTGACCAAACCTCATTATTGAAGAAAAATTTCCTTGCTCTTTGGTATCCCACAAGACGAGGTAGTAACCAGGTCGTCCCTCCATCTGGAGATAGTCCTAGGCTGAAAAATGAAGCAGCCATCTTTGTTTTTGGTACGCATACACGGTAATCTGCACACAGTGCTAACCCCAGCCCCCCACCAGCCGCTGCTCCATTCATTGCAGCGACGAAAACAGTTGAATCACGGCGTAATTTCAATTCAAGTGGATGTAGAACACTAGTCAAGTCAGATACTAAGTTTCCAATGGTTCCATCATCTATTGCATTTGCGAATTCATCAATATCTGCTCCGGTGCAGAAAAATTTACCAGTTCCAGTCAGAACTATTGCTTTGCAGGATTCATCCTCAAGCAGATTTGTGAAAGTTTCAGATATTGCTCCAATCGAGGTGCGAGAGAATGCATTCCTCGAGGCATCCTCAGATAGTGTGACCAAGGCAACACCACTCTCAAGCCTCTTAACGCTCAGACCCATGAATGGCCAGCATACCTCTTGCTTTTGAATTACATGAAGGTGATAAGTCAGCCCTCTGTCGGTCATTACATGCACACACGCGAGAGTGTCTACATCAATGGTGGATGGGTTTCGGCTAGAGGAGATGGCTCGATTGAAGTCATCAATCCTGCAACTGAGCAGCACATAGGTTCAGTTCCTGTGGGTAATGTCGATGATGTGAACGATGCAGTTGCAGCTGCTAGAGAAGCATTCCCTGAATGGGCCCAGTCCTCGATAGAAGAGCGTCAAGGTTACTTGAATGCAATTTCAGCAGCACTTGCTGAAAGAACGGATGAGATTGCTGAGTTGATTACTTCAGAGGTGGGGACTCCAATTAATTACAGTAAAATGGCAATGGTGGGCACTCCACGTGTTGTATCAAGATCCTATGCAAAGTTACTCGATTCATTTGAGTGGGAGGGAGAAGTTCGTAATTCACTAATTGTCAAGGAGCCAATTGGTGTTGTAGCGATGATAACTCCATGGAACTTCCCACTACATCAGATAATTGGTAAGGTCGCTCCTGCTTTGGCGGCGGGGTGTACAATGGTTCTCAAACCATCAAAAGAGGCTCCACTCAATGCCTTCATTCTCGCAGATATTATGGATGAAATAGGAGTTCCTGCTGGTGTTTTCAATTTAGTTTCAGGACACGGACGCGAGATTGGTGAATCACTGGCTTCGCACCCCGAGGTAGATATGGTGAGTTTTACCGGTTCCACTGCCGCTGGAGTAAGTGTCAGTCAAGCTGCTGCACCTACAGTAAAGCGTGTGACTCTAGAACTCGGTGGAAAGAGTGCAAATGTAATTCTCGATGATGCAGATGTTGCCAAAGCGGCCAAGATGTCAGTATATGCTTGCTTCAATAATTCAGGCCAGGAATGTTCCTCATTGAGTCGTTTGATTGTCCCTGCTGGTCATCGTGATGAGGTAGTTGATGTAATCAAAGCCACAATGTCACGATATTCAGTTGGCAATCCAATGGACGAATCTGTGCGCTGTGGACCAATGGTATCAGCGCGACAGCAAGAATCAGTATCAGGATACATCGCCAGTGGTATTGCTGAAGGAGCAACACTGGTAGCTGGCGGAGAGGGGATGCCGGAAGGACAGGACAAGGGATATTTCGTCAAGCCAACCGTATTTGCTGACGTCACTTCAAAGATGACGGTATTCCGTGAGGAAATTTTTGGTCCAGTTCTAACCATCACAACTTATGAGACTGAGGAAGAAGCAATAGCTCTAGCAAATGATTCAGAATATGGGCTATCTGGTGGTGTTTGGTCCGGAGACGAGGAGCGTGCCATGCGTGTGGCTAGGGCTTTGCGAACAGGTCAGGTCAGCATCAACGGTGGTTCATTCAACATCAGTGCTCCATTCGGTGGTTACAAATTGTCTGGAAATGGCCGTGAACTTGGTATTCATGGACTTGAGGAGTTCCTTGAAGTCAAAGCAATCCAACGCTAAGGGAGATGGCTGGTGAGAAAATGGTCGGCAGATTGCTGATCATCACAGGTGCGAGCGGAGTCGGTAAATCCACATTGACAGCCCGCATAGCTTCAATTCTTGAATTCGACAAGGTAGTTTCTACAGATACCATTCGAGAGACGTTACGTACTCAGATTTCAATTAACGAATCTTCAGCTCTATATCGCTCATCCTTCCAACCAGGGGGCAACAGTACTATTGAGGATTGGAAGCAGACAATAGCACCACTAAGAGAGGCTATTGATGCTGTTATACATCGAGAGATTAAGAGAGGGGGCGACCTACTATTGGAAGGAGTTCACTTTATGCCTTCTCTCGATATTATTGATTCATGGAGGGCATATGGGGGGAAGTCTTGTGGAGTAGTTTTGGCGGTCGACAATGCAGATGAACACGTGCAAATGATTGTCGGAAGAAAGAAACACAATGGTCGACCAGTAAGACACTATATCGATCATATCAAGAGAATCCGAGAGATACAAGAAGAGATGATTCGGTTAGCTCAAAATTCAGGTTGGTCAGTAATTGATATTACTCAAGAAGATGATCCAATAGGAATAATAGAATCGCTTCTAAAATAATTTTTTGTTCGAAAAACCTCTATCGTAATCAAGGATCGGAATATTTCAGAACAAGAATGGACTTGCTACCAAAAATAATCCAAGCAATGTCCCGCCAATGATATTCATTTGGAATATCTTGGGGTATTCTTCCCTTGTACCCCATGAAAATGTCTTACGAATCCATACTTTCTGATTGAGCATACAATTGGCGACATACAACAGTATAGCCACACCGATTGTAATTCGAATGTAATCAAGCGTCGTTATATCCATGCAACTCACTATAGAAGGCGCTTTATGATGTAGCCGTCAACTAGGGTACCCAAACTGATATCAGCATCAGTAAGGGGTACGAAGTATGGATGAGGAGACGTTGCAAGCCAAGATAGAAAAATGGGTGGAGGAAACCCCTCCAATGAAGCGTTTCATCATCTGCTTCTCTCTGG
>Ga0206683_10001387_pt1 | contig 16818 bp, 17 predicted proteins | sample M280m12015metaG_FD_155483 | JGI IMG/M metagenome (GOLD analysis project Ga0206683, IMG submission 155483) | Ammonia-oxidizing marine archaeal communities from Monterey Bay, California, United States - M2 80m 12015 | ecosystem: Environmental > Aquatic > Marine > Intertidal zone | place: USA...
CAAAGCCGACTGTTAAGTTTTTAAATGGGTCTGCATTAAATACCAGACCTCTTGTTGTAGGTATATTCATAATTAACTCCTTTCATTAAGCAAGTTATTGTTGTTGTTGTCTTTAAGAAGCTATACCTTAAGCCTTCTTAAATCTTTTTTTGTCTAGCAATCCACCTTTTTCAAAACTAAGAGTTGCTTTGACACCAGCATATTCAGAATCTACATCTACATCTGGGCTAATTGATAAGTCTCCATAGTCAGTATCTACATCTACAGTAACAAAACTTTTAAGAGAATTAAACTTATCTAGAGTTTTATCAACTATAGTTTTATCTAATGTTGGGTCATAATCAAAGTCCATTAATGATAATTCTCCCCATTCTGTATCGAATAAAGATTTATTTTTATCACTTTTTTGAGGGCCACCTTGATTTCCATCAGGACCTAGTGCTTCTCCACCTGCACCTAGTGGGCCATATCCAGTAGAAGTAGAAACCATTCCACTATCTCTTACACTAGTAGTATTATTACCAGAACCACGAGTACTACCTGCATTACCACTAGTATCACCACCACCATAATTTCCACCAGAAGATTGTCCACCTGCTGGACCTTGTCCGCCAGTACCTGTACCTGCAGGGTCTCCGCCGTGTGGACTACCACCATATCTAAACCCAAGTCTTTTCATATCTTTGTTAACTTTAATATTTTCTATTTTCTTTTTAAATGGTGCGACTTCGCCTTCTATTCTTATCTCTTGATATATTTTAACAGCTTTATTAAAGTCTTCTTCTTTGTAGTATAAATTAGGAGGAACAGAATTAGTTTTGTTTTCAATAATTGTTATAGCTTTCATTAAATTTTTAACGTGTTCATCATTACTAAAATCTATTTTGTCTGAGCCAATAGCTCTTTCTATATCTTTAGCATATTGTTTATAAACTGTTCCAGATTTATCATCAGATGCATATCTTTTCATAATCTTTTGTATGTCATTAGTTTCATAATCTTGAATTACATTAGGTATATCTGCTAGTCCTTCTTCTGGACTATCATACTTTCTATATTTAATACCTGTTTTACTACCTTCATAGGTTTCACCACCCCAAGTTTGTCCACCAAATTTACCTCTTTTTATACTACCTGGGTTATTATTTTCATAAAACTTATTTACTACTTCTCTTCTAGAAACAGGAATTATAACTGCAGCATCCACTTTTTCTTTATCAACAACATCCCCTTCAGCAAAAGCTGTTCTACCAAAGTACTCAACGATATCAAATCTAGGATTACCTCTCATACTTCCTGTTGAATATCTACCAAGAGGTGAAGTCATTTGATTACTAACACCATAAGCTCTGTCCTTACCTACTCTAAAAAACTCATCCATTCCTCTTTTAGGTGCATACTCTGCTAATGTTTTTCTAGTTGACCAAGTCATATTAATTATTCCTTTGTTGTAATCTTGCTGTTAATTCTTTAACGTACCCACCTTTATTAAATCTAGTGGTAGCCGCTGTTTTTTCTGATGGAGAAGTAGCTTTTTTCCAATCAAAAGGCTCTTCATAAATAGCTCGTTTAAGTCCCATTCTATATAGTATAGCTCTAATAGTTGGAAGAGGTAATGTTTTATAAAAACTTTTTACCATCTCATCATAAGAATCTTTATCACCAACACCATACTGTAAAGCCTCTTGAGATGTTTTCAATATATTGGTAGCTATGTTTGTTCCTGGGAAAAAATCTAATGTATTTTGAGAACCTGGCCCAACTGCTTTATTAATAACTAAATGAGGCAACCAACCAAGATTACCAGAAAGATTAAGTGCTTGGGAGTACCACTCATCTTGGTCAGATGTATTAGTTCTTACTTCCCCATACTTTGCAAATTCTCTTAGATTAGCTATAGCACCATATCCAACTAAAGCCGCAGTCATTTTAATTAATTGTGCCTGTTCTCCACTTTCTGCCTTTGCAATTAAAGCATTTGTTTGTGCGGACTTTGCTTGTGCCCAAGAACTAAACTGTCCCATAAGTCTTATCCAAGGATTTCTAGTTTGAGTAAATAATAATCTATTACCTACAGTTGGAATAATAGCATCTCTCTCTGCAGTTCTCAAACCTATTTTATTAAGCATACTTCTAGTTTCATTAGCAGCTAGAGCATCATCTAAATTTTTAAAAGCACCTAGTCTAAGTATATCATCAAAATTATTAATACCAAGATTACTTAAATGTTTTAAATCCTCAAAGAATACTTTATCTACGTTTTTTAAATCTTTTATAGAAGTACCACCACTTTGTTTTACCTTTAAAGCAACAGCTCTAGCACTTTTAAATCCATCAACTATCCCAACATTAAAAGCATAACGTCTAGATAAGTTAGTTATTCCTTCTAATCCAATCCATTTAAAAAAACCCTGATTACTCCTACTAAGAAGGTCAGCATATTTTGTTGGTGTTCCTAAAGTACTCTCTCCAACAATCGCTGAATCTTTTATAAGTTGTACAGCAATTTTCTCATTCACTAATTCTAATGCTTCTGCTCCACCTTTTTCTTTAGATGTTAAAGTACTAGTTCTTCTTATACCTTGAATCCAAGAAAGAAAGTGTCTACTATTTTGGAAAGGCTGTACTAAATCTCCAATGTTAGCTATTGTAACTTTATCCATCATAGTTAAGTTACCAAGAGTAGAAAGAGTAGCTACTATATTTCTTTGTGTTGAAGAAGCTTTATGACCATACCTATTAAAAAATGCATTTGAAGCATCAACTATTGCTTGTTTATCATATTGTAATTCTCTTTTAAGATGAGGACTAAGGTCATCTATACTTTTAACCCCACCTTGTTTTGTGTATTGTTCATTTAATCTTTTAAAATAAGTACCTAATAAGGATGCATTAGGCCCAAACTTTCTAGCAAACTCAACAGACCTAACACTTGTTCTAGCTAAATCACTTAGTACAAGACCTACATCATTTACTAACCATTTCTCCATTACTTTTTCTACATCATCATAAGAACCAGTTAATATTCTTTCTTTATTAATATGCTCACTGAGAGGTAATATTATTTTCTGAGTACCTACATCATCTGCTGAACTAATAATACTTTTTTCTAAGTTTTTAGCTTGGCCTTTAAAATAACTTTTAGCATACTTTTTTCCTTCACTAATTGTTTTTATAGGAGAGGTAACAACTATAGGTGTACCATCAGATTTTGTTCCTACTCTTACTGGATTTTTTTTACTTGCATTTCTTGTTATATTTATATAGACCTGTGACATAGCTTTCATAAAAGCATTTGTTTCTGCAGTACTTGAATTAACTAAATTAAAATTAATTTTTCTAGGGAAATAATTTGCAATGACTTCTGTTTCTGTAATACCTACTTGATTAAAGTAAGATTTAAAACTACCCATGAAATCTTTTATTCTTACAGCTAACTCTTGAGCCTCAGTTGAAAATTTTCCCTTTGCTCCTCGAACAATCTGAAGAGCTTCCTCTTGTGTTTTAAGACTAGTATTTCTAAGAACACCTTCTTCTGCATCAAAGATAGCTGAAGACCACCTTTGCATTGCAGTAATTGAAGAGTTTTCAATATTGTTAGAATATCCTGTAAGTCTAGCTCCTTGTCCTTCTATGACTTGACCTTTCCAATTAAGTCTTACACTTGTATCAAATTTAGGGAACATCATTGTAGAAAATTCATCTACAATACCACCTCTAGCAGATAATCTTGTTGATGTACTAGTAGATAAACCTATATTTATTTTTCTTAGAAGATTTTGTATATAATTAGTACTTAAAAGTTTAGCAAAACCTTCTTGTTCTTTTAAAGGAATACCTTTAAGAACACCAGATTTTAATCCTCTACTCATAAAACCAAGAGCCAATCCTCCACGCAAGTAGTTATAAAATTCTTCTTCAGTCTCTCCATAAAGAGTACCTACTCCAGCACCCATACCTGCACCCACAAGAGGTCTAGTAAAGTTATATGCAAGTGCTCTGCCTATTTGAGATTTTAAACCTCCAATAGCATGAACTTGTTTAACTATTTCTAGATTATATCTACTTTCAGCTTTAGCTTGATTTTCAATAGCCTTCTTTGCTTGACGACCATATTCTATTTTTAATTTACTTAAGTCTTTTACTTTATTAACACTTAAAAGTTTTTTTTCTGCTGCATTTAATTTAGCATATATTTTTTTGTATTCTTTAGGAGTAAGTTTATCTTTAAACTTATCAATTAATTTTATAATATTTTCTCTAGGTAAAACATACTTTACATAATTATTATCTTGAGCCATTAATTCTTTAAATAATTTTTGTACTGCTGGTATCTTACTTATATTTTTTATATCTGCTAATTGTTTAGCACTAAGATTTAAACCTTTTATTTGATTTTCTGCTAGTAATTTCTTTACACCTGCTTGAGTAATTTTATCTTTACTAAATAAATTAGGAGCAACTTTACCTGCTACTTTAGAAATACCAGCAGTTACTCCAAGAGCAATAGGAGATAGTATTGCACCTGCTGTTCCTGCAAGCAAAGCTTCATTTTTTGTAAGCATTCTTCCTTCTTTAGCTCCGATATGAATTGAAGAAGCTCCTAGACCTACTCCTGCTCCTAAACCTGCAGTAGCTCCACCAGCTGCTGTATATTTTTTCCATCCTTTGTAAGCTCGTCCTGCTTGTGCGGCTCTTGCCCAAGGCATAAGTAAATACAATGGGTCACTTACCATAACTAAACCACGACCACCCCATACATAAGCATCGTTATCATACTCCCCACTTCTAGCCCAAGGAAACTTTTCATAAATTGCTTCCATTCTTTCTTTCTCTATTTGTTCAGAAGTTTTAGAAGAAAAAGCAGCTTGTCCTATTCTTATCACATCACCAAGTAAATAAGTTTCTAGAGAAGCTCCGTATTGAGCTAACTCAGTATTAGAAGGTTTATCTATATTTGGTTGAGTGATTGTAGTAGTAGTAGTAGAAGGAGAAGAAGAACCATCTAACATATAGAAAGGTCTATTGTTAGATTCTTCAACATCTATAGATGGACTAGCTGAAGATTCTTCAGTATCTCCTCCTGACATATAGAAAGGTCTATTGTTAGATTCTTCAACATCTATAGATGGACTAGTTAAAGATTCTTCAGTAGCTCCTCCTGACATATAGAAAGGTCTATTAGTATTATCCATATTATTTTTTATTATTATTATTCTGTGTTATCAACTTGTCTTACAAAACGTATTGCTTTTTCTGTACGTTCATTATCATAATTATCTGTAAATGTATAATCATAAATTTCTGGCGTATAGGTAGTACCATTTCTAGTTGTTATTGAGTCTTTTAAATTCCATCTTTTACCAATTCCAACTTGGAAATAATCATCTCTATTATATTGATTAATTCTAATATCTAGACCATGAACTGGATGACTATTTTCATCTTCAATATCACTTCCTCTTTCATTAAAGAGTGTTATAAACTCATCTGTTAATAAATTATTATCATTTAATTCAGTAAGAGTATCTAATCTATTTCCGCTTGTTACACTAGCATTCCCTTCTCCGCTATAACCATATGCATTAGGTCTTATATCACCAACGCTATGAATTCGATAAATAGGAAACTCATTTATTTGTTCTATTATTGTATCTCCTGGACTATATGCTTTTTCTTCACCATCAATATTAAGTATTACTTTACCTCCGTCTACTTTAACATATTTTGGTTTAGAAGTAATAGTAGCTAAATCAGGAATAACTACTTCTGGTGCTCCTCCTGCTGTTGTTGTAGATAAATCCGTTTGCATTTGGTCAAGTATAGTTTTCTCTTCTGTAGTAGGTTCACCCCCTAGTTCATGTGTTATAACAGGTACTCTTGGAGCTGATGTAGTATCACCTGCTTCTGTTGGTCCGTGAGTTTCTATATTTAGCCTCCATGTTTCCCACGCTTTATATTCTTTCATAACATTTTTAGGTATCTTAGCTTTGTCTTCGTCTGACATACCTTCTAAAATGGTTCGTAAATTTTCAAAAGTATCTTCTTGTTTACTACCATCTTCACTAGTTATAGTATACGTATTTCTATCTGGTGATACTTCAACTAAACTATTTATTACAGTATTAATCTCTAAATCTGTAGCATCTTGATTTAATATTTTAAATACTTCTGCATCTATTATATGAGATATAGAACCCATAGTTTCATTACTATTTTTTACAGCATATTCTTTTACTGTGCTATCTATTATTGATGATATATACTCCATAGTATTAACTTTATCACCTGTGTCGAGATGATTAACTTCTTCTGGTAAAGGTTCCCATAAAGGTAAAACATCAGTATTTATTATATAAGTTCCTCTTATAGGATTCTCTGCCGCAAAGAAAACTGCAAGAACTTTGTCTTTCCACTCTTTTGTATCTACTTGGATTGTTCTTTTAGCTACTTCTTCATTAAACATCTTTGAGACTTCACCTTGACTATTAGTAGTAGTATTACCACCTTCTCCCCACGCAGCATGATGATAAAGAGCTGTTACAACATCATCTTGTAACTCATTCCCTTCATTAACTAGAAAAATAGCTTCTGATTTTATATTACTAATTCTTCCTTGGGCATCCCATTCACCTAACATCTCTATATTAATACCTGAAATATTTGCTAAGAGAGCAGCATTTGTCATTTTCTCAAATGCTGTGGTATGCTGCTTAGTACCGACTACATATCTATCATTAATTATTTTAAAATTGGATTTATGAGCTGTTGAATTCGCAGTGTCTGTATATGTCTCTGGATAGTTTGTAGGTAAATTTAAATTAATTACTGTACCATCCCACATACTTGTAGCTGTCCCAGAAGAAGCCAATGGAACTATTGCATTAGGTTCAGCATTAACATTTTTAGTTTCAGCAACATTAAATAAAGTAGACATATCTTTTCTAAGATTATCATTACCTATCTCTAAATGACTTTCAAGAGCAGCCATTACATCACCTTTATCTGTTTCACCACCACGAATAACATTAGTCCAGTCTCCTTTAGTACCTGTTTCAATATCGTCTTGAGCCTTCTCATATTTACTATGGTCAAAATAACTATCACCCCAATGAACTTGTTTAGGTAATGGGTTATTTTTAAATGCAAAAGTTGCAGCACTATTTAAATCACCAACTACTTGACCATCTTTATCATAACCAATAATCTGAGATTTATATAAGTTAAGTTGGTCTGCTTTCTCAGATGTAGTTAATCCAGTAAAGGATACACCATCTAGTCCAGCTAAGAAAGTAGCAAGTGTATTAATACTTATACTACCTTTTTTTACAGTTTGACCATCTTTATCAAGCACATAACCTGCAGAAGACATAATAGTATCAATTTTCTTTTCTTTTTCCAACCACTCATCGAAGTTTCTCTGATATCTAGCTTCATCAAGACTCCATTTATTTTTAGCAATTTCTAAATCAAGTGCTTTACGTTCAGCTAGTTCTTTACCACGCTCTTCTATTTTTTTTGCTTTAGTAGCTTGGTCATCTTTGGCAAACGTACCAGCAAGTTTTAATAAATCAAGTCCCATTATACTAACTCCTCTTCTATTTCTTGGTCAGTTATATTTACTTCTTGTGCTGTAGGCAGCTCTTTTACTTTTGCAAGTAATGAAGGTTCAACACTAGATTTTTTAATTTCTTTTGGTTTCATATCTTTTAATTTTTTAGATTCATCTAAATACATTTGTTCATTTTCTTCAGACATAACATCAGCATCTTCACCCTCATAAATAACTGGTTCTATTTCTGCTTGTTCTGCTATTGCAATTAAAAGATACATAACAGGTTCAATCAACATTAATACCATATCAGGATTTATTTTACCTTTAGTCATTGATGTATGAAGAATCATTTGAGTCATTTCATCTATAGGAGTTTTTCTTAAAAGAGAACCAAGTAAATCAATATAAGTTTCTTCTTCAGTTAATTGTAAATATAAATCTTCCATAAATTCTCTAGTATCAGTATATTGAGCAGGTCTTTCCCAAGGATATTTTTCTTCAGGATTTTTAGTTAAACTTTCTCCAGGTGTAGGAGCATCAAAAGGGTCTATCTGACCACCCATTCCAGGGATAGATATAGCTGGTTGCTCTGTTGGTTGCTCTTCTTGTGCTACCAACTGCTCTTGTATGTTTACGTTTTCTTCTTCCATAATTATTTATCCTTTAGTAAATTATCCAGAGGGTGTTCTGGTAAATTAAATTTTTCTTTTCTTTGTTTTTCTTTTTTTTCCTTAAGCTGATTAAAATCAAACTCAAGTTGTTTCTCCAATAACTCTTCTTCTTTTTTTACCATAAATATATTATACCATGTTATATAAGAATTGTCAATAGTTATTATTAACTATTGTAGTAGAGGATTATTCGATTGTACTTTTAATTCCTGTATTAGTGCTTCAACATAAGAAATACCTGCATTATTAATTTTAATATCTGCTTTAGTTTCTTCAATATTTCTCATTGATTCATGAATTTTTATATTCATATTATCTATTTGATTAATTAAACTAATACCAAGTTCTTTTATATCTTTATTAATTTTAATATTAAGTTCTTTTATATCTTTATTAACTTTATTATTAATTTCTTTTATATCAGAATAAACATCTGTTAAGTCTACTGTTTCATTAATAGTAAATTTTTTCTTTTCTATTTTAATCACGTTCTTTTCAACTACATCTAGGCGGTTTGAGAAAACACCATAGGCATAAAATCCTCCGCCAATTGTAGAAATTAAAGCGATAAGCATTCCAATCGTTTGTAGTTTAGATACCATTCCTTGCATTAAGTAACTCCTTAAATTTTAAATATGCTTTTAATGTATTATCTTTAGCTTTTATAAGTTTAATCTCATGTTGTGTAACTGGGTCTGTACTTGCTAAAGATGGTTGTGTACTATAAATATCTTTATTATAACTAGCTAGATTTATATGTCCATTAAAAAAATCCATATTACCACTAGGTAGTTGTCTTGTATCAAATAAACCAACATTCATATTAAAGTAACTAGATATGTCAGCTTCTTTTGATATCATTTCTTTAGAAACTATTTCATTAATAACATCTAAAGTTATACTAACTCTTTGCATTTCATTTGAAATCTTATTTTTAATAACTTTTTCTAATGCTGCAATTTTAATATCTAAAGCAGTTTCCAACTCTCCGTTAGTTTCTGGTTCGTCTGAGATAGTTTCTCCGACAGAATCTGATTCTTCAGTTGGGCTTCCTTCAACAACTGCGAGTTCAGTTGACTCCTCGTTTGTTTCTTCTTGTTCGGTAACATCTGCTGTCTCCTCCTGCTCGTCTGCAATAGGGCTTTCGCTACTGGATTGTTCTTCAACTTGTTCATCTTTAGTCTCTTCAATAGTCTCTTGTTGTAGTGTTTCTTCTTCTTCAACCATTGCTACTTCTTCCAGTGGTTCTTCTTCTTTTTTTATCACTTCTTCTATTGGTTCTTCTATAACTTCTTCTACTATTTCAATAGGTGCTTCTTCGTCTATATATTCCTCAAACATTTCTTCAAACATTTCTTCTGCCATTTCCATATTTATCTCTTCCATTGGCATCTCTTCAAACATCTCATCAAACTCTTCAATGAAAGCCTCATCAGTAAAAACTTCTACATACATTTCTTCTTCAAAATATGTATCTTCCTCAAAATATTCCTCCATGATTGGTATGTCATTAAAGGCTAACGAATATTCTTCTTCGTAGTAGTCTTCGTTAAGTTCATAATCAAACTCTTCCAATTCAAAGTCTGTGTCATACTCAACGTAATCAGATTCATATTCGTCGTAGTACTCAGTTTCAAAAAAAAAGTCATCCGTCAAATAATAGGCAGTCTCTTCTTCAAAGTATTCTTCTTCCTCATATACATCATCATAGAAGTAATCATCATTCCAATCATATTCATATTCGACATATTCTGTATCGATAAAAGTATCTTCATAAGAGTAATCATCTTCAAAAATATCATCTTCAAAAATCTCATCAATAGTATCTGTAACGTCTGCTATCTCCTCCTGTGCTGGACAAGTGGGAGGTGTCTTTTCCCAACAGTATTCTATTGTACTTGTACTACTAGTTACAACATTTGTATAATCAATATTAAGTGTAGGATTTTTTAAATCCGCAGCTCTATGTGAGGTTGTGTTTGTATGTGTAAAATCAAACCTTACAGTAGCCTCACCTTCAGTAGATAAATTTGTTCCAACAGTAATTGTATCCGTATAGGTGTTATAATAAGAACTATCATAATCAACAACTCTATTTTGTGTTGTGACATTTCCTAGTTTGTCATCATAACTTTGTGTCATAGTTACTGACTGGTCTTGTGTTCCGTCCCAGAACCAAATGTCAGCACCTAATGTAGAAGTAAATCCTCTTTGTATCTGTGCATCAGTTAATCCTATATCTGACTGTGTAATTGTGCTTTCAACATACTCACCACCTATACCTGCAATGGTCCCACTGCCGTGTCTAGAGTCTTGATTAGTTCCTTCCCAACTACCATCAGTAAAATCTTGTGTAATTAAATTATCAGTAGTGTGTGATGTAGTGGTATTGGTAGTTATAGTAGTAGTGGTGTCGCCTGGGTTTGGTGTATCTATCTGTATAACGGTGTCTGCACTACCTGAGAATGTTAGTAGGCTCGCCGTTGCCATCAACAATATAAGCTTCTTTATCATCTAACTCCTCCAAGATTTCGTTATCAACTTCTTCCATATACCTTAAAGCTTTTGTATACTCTTCATAATCAGGTCTTTGTTTATCGTATTTATTCCATTCTGCTAAAGCCTCAGTACCTATCTTTCCGTTAAACGGACAAGGAGTGCCTGCATGAGCCATGCTCTGGAAAACTCTTGCGTCTTGACAGAGTATAGATACAGCAGCAACCTTCATATTAAAATCATAAAGCAACTTAGATAATTTCATTCTTTCACAATTCATATCTCTTTTTGTCATACCAATACTTGCACCAAAAGAAAAAGATTGGCCACCAGCACTTATCCCTACTGTACATAAATCCTGTGACATTGCCGAAATACTAGGAGCTGAAGCAGATGGTACTACTCTAGAATCTCCAGTATAAGCATTATTTGTAGTGGAATTATTTGTTGTGGTGCTACTTTCACTTCCACTATTATAGTTAGTTGTAGCCTCAGAATTGTATCCACCTGTGATGGCGGTATTAGAGCCTGATTCATTAGTTTGTGTGTTGTCCGTAGCTCCAGTCGATGAAACATCATTGTCGGCCATAGCAGAATCCATTAACCAACCAAAAATAAATAACATTACTGTTGTTACTACTATTATTATACTAATATTTTTCATTCTTTTATAATCCTTTCACAATGTTTTTGACCTGTTGTGTCTATTGAAAATTCACATTGTTCTAATGTGCAAGTGTATTGCACTTGATTACCTGAATTTCTTTCTGCTGTTCTTTTAGATTCTAAGCAGCTACCTAAATTGTCTTGGTGATACCAGCCTTCGATAGTTTTGTTACCACCATCATAAACGTATAGGCTAAGTATTATAACTGTTTCAATAATTCCCATTTCTTTCCTCTAAACTAATTAAGCGGTCTTCGTGAAATTGAATTGTCATATCATTCTTTTGAATCATAGGTATCTCTGATTCCATTTGTTCTTTAAGTTTATCTTGATTCTTAGATATGAACTCAACAAGCATGTAAAGCTCATTTAATTGTGGGCTGACCATATTTCCCATGGGGACTCCAGAAATGAAATTATTTGCTGCTTCTAAATCTTTTTCCATAAGCTGTAGTGTAGTCTCTATAGAATTAAGTCTTTCAACAATTGTGAAGTAGCTCATTGTACCGATTGCTACGGCTACGAGAATGGCTAAAAGATTTCTAGCAGGGAGAGAAATTTTACTACTCTCACTTAAATCAATAGTCTTAGCCACTTTAATTTCCTTGATAATTTAGTCTACTAGATGCAGTTCTATAGAATTCTCTTAAATCCTCACTATTTAAAAGACTTCCACCACCTGCAGTAGTAACATTTGAACCATCATACATAGTATTAAAAGGGTCAAGACTAGCGTCCATTGCTCCATAAGTAGGAAGGAATCCTAGGTCTTCATCATTACTAGTAAGAGCATTTAGTGCAGCTCCTGCATAATCTTTAGCTCTATTTAATAAACTAGGTTTTTCAGGAGAACCATATCCATAAGTTTCTCCATCAATCTTACCTAAATTATTGTTAACTCCTATATAACTCATACCGCTATCTTTGAATGCAAGATTAGCACTATTACCAGTATAATCATAAGTAGGTCTAGCATTAGGTTTTAGTTGAACCATATTAAAGTCTCCAGATTGACTAAAATCTATACCATATTGTCCTGTAGTATTAGCCATACCTGGACCACTATATTGCATTTGATATCCAGCACCATTATTCATAGCATATTTATGAGCAGAGTGAGCATCTATATTAAATTGTTTCTGTAATGTCTTAACATACTTTTTCATGTCTGGACTATACTGAGAAGTAACTCCTGACATTGCATTATTAATAGATTGATAAGAAAGTTGATTTAATTGATTGGCTTTAAAAGCACTTACTCCACCAGTTTGAACTAAATTTCCAGTAAACTGTCCTGTACCTACTTGAACACTTTGTCCAAGAATTGTTTCAGTTGCAAATGTTTGTGTACCCATTCCAGCTTGTCCAGAAAAGACATCTTTAGTTCCTTTCCAAAGATTACCAAAACCTTCAGATACACTTCCACCTGTTCTTACTCCTGCTGCATTTTTAACTCCAGCAAAACCTTCAAAAGTTTTACTTATAGTTTGAGTAATACCTTGATATGTTCCTTTTGCAAATGCACCTACATTACTAATTCCAGTCCAAGCAGCATGTCCAAGTTGTGCCATTGTATTACCGAAAGTCATTCCTGCTACTCCAGGTGTTGCTGCCGTACTTAACCAACTTCCAACTGCATTCCATCCTGTCATAAAACCACTTGCTAAATAAGGCATAGCAAAAGATAAAGCAATCATACCTATTGGGCCTAGCTTCTCACTAAGTTTCCCAAAAGCTTTCATAGCTTTACCGCCTACTTTTTTAATACCCTTCCAAACCTTACTACCAAGTTTTTTAATTCCTTTGGCAACTTTTTTTACAGCCTTAGTAAAAGGATTCTTCTTGACAATCTTTTTAACTGTCTTTTTTATTTTTTTAACTATTGAACCCATCTTCTTTTTCTCCTTTTGTAAATGCGTATCCTTGTTTTTTAACTTTAACTTCTCCGAACTTATCGTGACCTAAACGTATCCAGTTTATTTTCTTTTTATCACCAACTTGTTCAGCTAAATTTCTTTGTGTCCATCTATGTAATGTTAATAAATTACCATCATTACAGATAGTATCCATATGCCATATATGTTCACCATTATTCCACCAACTTTCATCTTCTATTAAACCTGTTCTTTTAAATTGTTCAGAAGATTTATCATTCATAAAAGCCCAACTAGTATAAGCAAAAGGTCTATCTCCTCTTCTAAAAACTCTATACTGATTAAGTTTTATAGGTGGTAAAACTTGTTGTAAGATGTGTTCAACATCTCCTTTAAATATATTTTTGTAAACTTTAGCAGTTCCAATTAAATGAACCGCAGCTTCTACATCATTCATTTTTACTAATTATAATTAACTACTAGGCCAAACATCCTTTGCCCATTTAGCAAGAGCAAGTATATTTTCATATTTAGCAGCATCTTCTGCAGCTTCACTACCAAGAGCAGCTATAGTAATTTTAGCATCTCTATCTTGGTCATTTTCTGCTGCTTCATATTCCCACTTAGCAGCGTCTCTCATCTCTTGCCAAAGAAAAGATAATCCTTGGTTACTAAGATTAAAAGCATTCATTGCATTAGCTTGATTAACTGCATTAACTCCAGCAGTATTTGCTGTATTAGTTTGTCTACGCCATTGTACATTTGATTGTTCAATAGCTACAGCATTCTGAGTATTAAATTGGTCTTTCTGGAATGCAAGATTAGAATTAAATTGTTCTATTTGTGAATTCATTGTATCTTGTAATCGTTCTGCTTCAAGAGCATTACCAACATTTTGTGCAGCAATTGTATTAGATTGTGTTGTATTAAACTGAGACATAGCATCAGAACGAGCTGCATTATTTTGTGATATTGTAGATGCAAGGTTAGCCATAAATTGGTCTGTTTGCATATCACTTGTAGCATTAAATTGTCTAGAAGCATTATCAGCAGATTGGTCAGATAACATAGCTTGTTGTCTTTGTTGTGCAGTAAGCATAGCAGCTTGTTGAGAGTTACTTAAATTAGTCATATCAAGTTGTAAAAAAGACTGTGCATTTAATACTTGAGCTTGTTGTCTATTATTTAATTCAGCCATATCAAGAGAAGCAAGATTAGTAGCATTTTGCATTACTGCTTGTTGTTCGTTTGTTAAATTTTGTAAACCAAATGTTCTATATAAATTAGAATTAGAAATAACTCTTTGTTGTTCATTATTAAGATTAAGAACATCCATACCAGCAGCTGTCTGAGCATTAGCAAGAGCAACAGATTGCTGATTGTTCATACCTGCTAACTCCATTTGTTGTTGGAGTTGAGCATTTGTTACTGCACCTTGTTGATTATTTGCAAGGTTTTGTAATCTTACTTGTTGTTGTTGTTGGGCACCAGAAAGAATAGCTTGTTGTTGGTTAGTAAGATTAGCCATTAATAACTGTTGAGTATTTTGAGCAGTTCCTACATTAGCTTGTTGTTGAAATTCAGCTCCAGCTAATTGTGCTTGAAATTGTTGTTGCTTTGTTAATACTTCAGCTTGTTGCTGATTATTAAGAGTAGCCATAGCAGCTTGTTGTAATTGATTAGCATTAGCTTGTGCAATAGGAATAGCACTTTGAATAATAGAATTAACTAAAGCTTCTCTACCTATAGAAGAACGACTCATTCCTCTTGATGCAAGGTTTTTATCTACAGCTTCAACTGCAGCTCTTGCCCATGTTGGAATAGTACCACTATCAATACCAGTTAATAATACTTCCATCTGTCCTGACACAAGTGTATCAGCAGGAATTGAAGCTATCTGTGCATTAACAGAAGCAGGTTGACTAACAGTTGCAGCAGTTATAGCAGCTGGATTAGTACCAATAGCTCCTTGAATATTTCCAGGAAGAGATTCAGTTTGGGCTTGTATTGTAGCTTTTTGTCCAGTAATAGCAGCAGCTAAAGCATTAGAACTTATAGTTCCTTGAACAGCACCAGCGATTGCATTAGCAACTGGATTACTACTAGCACCTGTAGCTGTACCAGTAGGAGTTCCTCTTGTTTGTCCAGCAACTTGTTGAGTTAAACCACTTCCAGTTACACCAGCTGCAGTAGTTGGAGTTCCAACTGTAGCAGCAGTCATACTAGTAGGTTGTAGTGTAGTTGGGGTAGTTGCACCTGTCGAAGTACTTGGAGCAGCTCCAGTAATAGTACCAGCTCCTATAGCTTGACTTCCAACAGCTGTAGTACCTGCTTGTGGAGCAGTACCTATATTTACTGCAGTACCAGTAGCATCTGTTCCTTCTAATTTAGAATAGCTTTGCCAAGCTTTTGAAGGTATATTAGGATTAGCCGCTTGGTCAGAAAGAAAATCAGGTATTTTTTTATCACCTATTTTTCCTCTTGGTTTTGAACCAGTTGGTATTTTATCATATGTTGCCATAACTATCTTCTCTTTCCTTGACCTCTATATTTTTTAAAATTTATTCGTTTATCTTTATTCATTGAACTCATTTTTGGATTACGACCAATTGATGTGCCATTATGAATAGCTTCATGTGATGTATATGCTTTCCATCTTTTAACCATAATTACATTAAAGTTCTAATAATAAGATAACACATTTGTAAAAAAACAGTACTACCAATAAACCAAATAAATGTTCTAAGTTGACGTACATCCTTTTCAATATGAAAAAGATGATTATCTCTAAGATTATTTAGCTTATTATCCATAAGAGCTAACGTACCCTCTATACGAATAATAGTTTCTCTATTTTCTTGTTCTTGTTCTATAGTTGACATATTATTTATTATTTGCTTTCTTTTCTTTTTCTTCTTTTGGAAGTTCTTTTTTAAGAATATCTGAATAATGAGAAATTAAAATCTCCAAATTATTTAAGTCTGAAAGAACAGAATTTTTCTTTTGTCCTAAACTTTGAAGTTGTGTAAAAGAAAACTTACCTTTATCATTTAGTTTACTTTCATCATATTCTTTATTATCTAATTTAAACATTTATTTTTTCCTTATTTAATTTGTTTTTTAGTTTTCTGTTTTCCCATTTCAATATTAAGATTCTCATTTCTTTATCTCTTATGAGTTGACTGGTAGAATTTTGATAATCTACAAAGAGTTCATAAAATCGTTCAAGCTCTTTAATATATTCATCTTTAGTTTCTGCCATACTTTCTGAATATTTAAATTCACGACCTGATAAACGAGCAATACTCATTACCCATAAATTTCTTTTAGATTCTCTGGGTCTTTAAGCAGATGTTCTTGCATATAAACTTCTGCTTGTTCTTGAGATAAGCTTTTCTTTCCAGCCCTTAGAGCTGCTGCTCTTCTTCTTTTTAATTTTAATTTACCTGCATCATCATAGAAAACCCATCTTGGAGGGTCTAACTTTTCCATTTTGGCAATGTAATCTACATAAGGTAAATCTAATGTTGACTTTCTACAGACACCATTATTTTCA
>Ga0206683_10001400_pt1 | contig 16723 bp, 17 predicted proteins | sample M280m12015metaG_FD_155483 | JGI IMG/M metagenome (GOLD analysis project Ga0206683, IMG submission 155483) | Ammonia-oxidizing marine archaeal communities from Monterey Bay, California, United States - M2 80m 12015 | ecosystem: Environmental > Aquatic > Marine > Intertidal zone | place: USA...
TAGATGGCTGCATGTGATATCAGGAATTATGTGGATTGGTTTATTGTGGTACTTTAATTTTGTCCAAATCCCTAATATGGGAAATATACCTGATGAGCAAAAGCCAGCTATTTCAAAAGTAATTGCTCCTGCAGCTCTTTGGTGGTTTAGATATGGCGCCATGGCAACAATTATAACAGGACTTATTCTGGCTTATATCAATGGATATATGCATGAAGCTATGACGCTTACCTTAATGGAAGATGAAATTATTCCTAATTACTTATTTATCGGAATTGGTATGTGGTTAGGTATAATAATGTGGTTTAATGTTTGGTTTGTTATTTGGCCAAATCAAAAGAAGGCATTAGGGATTGTGGATGCTGATCCAGATGTTAAGGCTGCCTCAGCAAGGACAGCAATGCTTTTTTCCAGAACCAATACTTTACTTAGTATACCAATGTTATTTTGTATGGTTGTTGCGCAAAATATCTACTAAAATTTAAGAAAATAAATCTTTAAGGAATTCACCTGTATAACTTTTTTTTACCTTAATTATTTCTTCTGGAGGACCTTGCGCGACTACTTTTCCACCATTATCTCCGCCATCTGGTCCAATATCGATGATCCAGTCAGAAGTTTTTATAACATCTAAATTATGCTCAATTACCGCAACTGTATTACCTTGATCAACTAATTCATGTAAAACGCTTAATAATTTTTTTACATCATGAAAATGTAACCCAGTTGTTGGTTCATCAAGAACATAAAAAGTTCTTCCTGTAGCTCTTTTCGCCAATTCTTTTGCTAATTTAATTCTTTGAGCTTCTCCACCGGATAAAGTTGTAGCTTGCTGTCCAACTTTAATATAACCAAGACCAACCCTCTTAAGTGTTTCCATTTTTTCTCTTATGCTAGGTACGGCCTTAAAGAGTTCGAAAGCTTCATCTACAGTCATATCTAATACATCTGAAATAGAATTTTCTTTATACTTAATTTCTAATGTTTCTCTATTGTATCTTCTTCCTTTACATTGATCGCATTGCACATAAACATCAGGAAGGAAGTGCATTTCAATTTTTATTAAACCATCACCCTGACAGGCCTCACATCTTCCGCCTTTCACATTAAATGAAAACCTTCCTGGTTTATAACCTCTAGCTTTTGATTCAGGTAAACCACAAAACCAATCTCGTATAGGTGAAAAAGCACCGGTATATGTCGCAGGATTTGATCTAGGGGTTCTACCGATAGGAGATTGATTTATATTAATAACTTTATCAATAAAATGTACGCCTTCTATAGATTTATAGCTCATAGGCACAGATTGAGAGTTATTTAAAGATCGATTTAATGCTGTATAAAGAGTTTGAAATAGAAGAGTTGATTTTCCTGAGCCTGAAACACCAGTCACACAAATAAATTTTCCTAAAGGAAAATCTGCATTAACTTTTTGCAAGTTATTTCCTTCAGCCGCTTTTATTGAAATCATTTTTTCTCTATTAATTTTTCGTTTTCTTTTTATTTCTATTGATTTTTTTCCCGATAAATATTGTCCGGTAATACTTTTTTTATTTTTCTTTATTGCGCTTATATTGCCTTCAGCAACTAAATGACCTCCATCAATTCCAGCTTTAGGTCCAACATCTATAATATGATCGGCAAAAGACATAGTTTCTTCATCATGCTCTACAATAATGACTGTATTCCCAAGCTCTTTAAGCCTTTTTAAAGTTGAAAGTAATTTTTTATTATCTCTTTGATGAAGTCCTATAGAAGGCTCATCTAAAACATATAAAACACCGGTTAAACCTGAACCAATTTGTGATGCAAGTCTTATTCTTTGAGATTCACCTCCAGATAAAGTTCCAGAGGTTCTAGATAATGTTAAATAACCTAGACCAACATTTTCTAAAAAAGATAAACGTTCGTTAATTTCTTTAATAATATTCTTTGCTATCTCATTTTCTTTTTTTGTAAGTTTTTTAGGTAATGAGCTGAACCATTTTTTTGCATCTTTTATACTAAGTTCAGTTACTTCACCTATATGTATTTTATTTATTTTTACACATAAGGCCTCTTGGTTTAATCTATAACCGTGGCAACTTTCACAATTTGAAATTGATTGATATTTTTCAATTTCATTCCTCATCCAACTACTATCGGTTTCAAGATATCTTCTTTTTAAATTATTTATAATTCCTTCAAACGGCTTATTTGTTTTAAAAGTTCTTGATCCATCATCATATAAAAATTCAATACTTTCATTTTCTGATCCATCTAATACTACATTTTTAAATTTTTCCGGAATATCTTTCCATTTTATATCTAAAGAAACATCATAATGTTTAGATAATGCAAATAATGTTTGATAGTAATAAGGTGAGGGAGTTGATTTTTTTGACCATGGCGCAATAGCTCCTTCGTTAATACTTAACTTATCGTCAGGGATTACTAGATCTCTATCTATAAAGTATTGAGTTCCTAATCCATCACATTTATTACATGCGCCTTTTGGGTTATTAAAAGAAAATAACCTTGGTTCAATTTCTTCAATTGTAAACCCTGAAACAGGACACGCATAATTTGCAGAGTAAAGAATTCTTTCTTGATTTTCCTTTTTATCGTCATTTATTTCAATTACCGCTAGTCCATCTGATAATGATAAGGCAATTTCAAAGCTATCAGCAAGTCGTGATTGAATATCTTTATCAATAACCAGCCTATCAACAACAACATCAATATTATGTTTAAAATTCTTTTTTAAATTAGGTGCATTAGAAATATCATAAAACTCACCATCAACTTTAACTCTTTGAAAACCTTTCTTTAGTAGCTCAGAAAGTTCTTTTTTGTATTCACCTTTTCTTTCTCTAACAATTGGTGCTAATAAGTAAATTTTAGTCCCTTTTTTTATTTTAAGAGCTTGATCTACCATTTCTGTTACTGTTTGACTTTTAATAGGTAGACCAGTTTCCGGAGAATGCGGAACTCCAACTCTAGCAAACATTAATCGTAAATAATCAAAAATTTCTGTTACTGTTCCTACGGTTGATCTTGGGTTTTTTGATGTTGTTTTTTGTTCGATTGATATCGCTGGAGACAAGCCTTCAATTTGGTCAACATCAGGTTTTTGCATCATTTCCAGGAACTGTCTTGCATATGCAGATAAGCTTTCAACATATCTTCTTTGACCTTCTGCATAAATTGTATCAAAGGCTAACGAGGATTTTCCAGACCCAGAAAGACCTGTTATTACAGTTATCTCTTCTTTAGGAATATTTACACTTATATTTTTAAGATTATGCTCTCTAGAACCCAATACCTTGATAAATTTTTTTGAATTTATTTTAGTTTTTTCTGACAAATTTTTTCCTGTATTATAATAAAAATACCTTATATCATATCAGCTTATGCTATCTATAATTATTATTAAAAAGTAAATATATCGGAGTCACTATGTCAGGAAGTTTAAATAAAGTAATGCTAATTGGAAGATTAGGACAAGATCCAGAAGTAAGAAGCACTCAAGATGGAAGATCATTGTGCACATTTTCAATTGCTACAAGCGAATCTTGGAACGATAAAAGTACAGGAGAAAAAAAAGAAAAAACTGAGTGGCATAGGGTTGTTGTTTTTAATGAAGGTTTAGTAAATATTATTCAACAATATGTTAAGAAAGGTTCAAATGTTTTTATTGAAGGTCAATTACAAACTCGTAAATGGGAAGATAAGGACGGCATAGAAAAATATACAACCGAAGTTGTCCTGCAAGGATTTAATTCAACTTTTAAAATGTTGGACAGTAAAAATTCTAGTTCTACGGAAAACTTTTCTCAAGATAGCGGGGTTGAAAAGGTTGAAAGTTTTGATTCAGATATTGATGACGATATTCCTTTCTAAGTATTTGATTATTAATGCTTTATTTAGAAAATATTAGTTATTAATCTTTTGTAGATATTTGCATAAAATGATAAAATAGTTAATTAGAATCAGTCTTACTGATTCGTTAACTACGGTGAGGTTTATGTCAGAAATAACTGACGATAATTCAGAAGATAGCTCTGGTATATTAAACATAAATTTAGATCAAGAAATGCGTCAATCCTATTTGGATTATGCAATGAGTGTTATTGTTTCTAGAGCTCTACCGGACGCAAGAGATGGGCTTAAGCCTGTTCATCGTAGAATTTTATATTCCATGCATGAAGATGGTTATGACTATAATAAACAATATAGAAAATCAGCAAGAGTAGTCGGCTCAGTTATTGGTAAATACCATCCACATGGAGATCAAAGCATATATTATGCGCTTGTAAGAATGGCGCAGCCTTTTTCTTTACACCTACCTTTGGTTGACGGCCAAGGAAATTTTGGATCTGTCGATGGCGATCCTCCTGCCGCTATGAGATATACAGAGGTAAGGATGGAAAAGATTACGCACCATCTTTTAAATGATATAAATCTTGATACTGTAGATTTTCAAGAAAACTACGATAATTCAGAAAGTGAACCAATTGTTTTACCTGCAGAATTTCCAAATTTACTGGTTAATGGTTCAGGCGGTATTGCAGTCGGAATGGCAACAAATATTCCACCCCATAATTTATCAGAAGTTACTGATGCATGCATTGCTTTAATTGATAATCCAGAAATAGAGTATGAAGAATTATTTGAAATTATTCCTGGGCCAGATTTTCCTACCGGAGGTTTTATTCTCGGAAGAAATGGAGCTAGAAGCACTTATAGTGAAGGAAAAGGCTCAATCATAATGCGAGGAAAAGTTGAAACAGAAGAGGTTAGAAAAGACCGAGAAGCGCTAATTGTTACTGAAATCCCTTATCAATTAAACAAAGTTTTATTAATTGAGAAAATTGCTGACTTAGTCAGAAATAAGACTATCGAGGGAATATCTGATCTAAGAGATGAAAGCGATAGACATGGAATGAGGATAGTTATTGAATTAAAGCGTGATGCTATGGCTGATGTAGTTTTAAATCAACTTTATAAATTTACTCAATTACAAACATCTTTTGGAGCGAATATGGTTGCCCTTGATCGAGGTTCTCCAAAATCAATGACTCTTAAGGAAATGTTAAATTGCTTTATAGATTTCCGTGAAGAAGTTGTAACTAGAAGATTAAAGTTTCAGTTAAATAAAGCAAGAGATAGAGCTCATCTATTAGTAGGCCTTGCTCTAGCTGTTTCAAATATTGACGAAATTATTAAGTTAATTAGATCATCAAAATCACCTGCAGAGGCGAGAGAAGATCTTATGGATCGTGAATGGCCGGCTAAAGATGTTAAATCTCTTATTGAATTAATTGATGACCCAAGGCATGGAATAACTAAAAAAGGGAACTGCTCATTTACCGAAGAACAAGCAAGGGCAATTTTAGAATTAAGACTTCAAAGATTGACAGCTATGGGTATTGGAGAAATTCAAAATGAATTAGATGAATTAAAAACTACTATCGAAGATCTTTTGTTAACATTAGATAGTAAAGATAAAATCTTTAACATAATTAAAGAAGAGCTAATCTTTGTTAAAGATAATTTTGCTATACCCAGGAGAACTGAAATTCTTGGAGAGCTTGATGATGTACAAGATGAAGATTTAATCAAGAAAGAGGATATGGCGGTTACTGTTAGTAGATCTGGTTATATTAAAAGAGTTCCTTTATCCACATATCGATCGCAAAATAGAGGGGGTAAGGGTAGGGCTGGAATGCAAACAAAAGATGATGATTTTGTTCGTCATATTTTTATGGCAAACACTCATCAGCCGATACTTTTCTTTTCCTCAAAGGGTATGGTTTACAGATTAAAAACATGGAAATTACCACTTTCTAGCCCACAAGCAAAAGGTAAAGCTATGATTAATTTATTACCTCTTGATGAAGATGAAAGAATAACAACAGTTATGGCTCTTCCTGAAAATCAAGATGAATGGGAAAATTTATTTGTAGTCTTTGCTACTTCTTCAGGCGGAATTAGAAGAAATTCATTAGCTGATTTTTGGAGAATTAATAAGAATGGTAAAATTGCTATGAAGCTCGATTCAAGCGAAAGAATAATATCCGTTCAAACTTGCACTGAAGAAAATGATATTGTTTTAACCAGTAAAAAAGGTCAAAGCATAAGATTTAATGTTGAAAAAGTTAGAGTTTTTGCATCTAGATCATCTACTGGAGTAAGGGGAATTAAACTTAAAAAAGGAGATAGTGTTGTAGGTATGTCTGTTTTAAATAGGGTAAAGGCAACAAATGATGAATTAAGAGCTTATTTAAAAATGGCATCAATTATGAGAAAGGCGACAGCTGACGATGATATAGAAGATGATGAAATAGAAATAGATGGTGCTGATATAGAGTTGTCAACTGAAAGGTATTCTGAGCTGGCGGCTAGTGAAGAGATAATTCTTACTGTTGCTTCAAATGGACAAGGTAAAAGGTCCTCAGCATATGAATATAGGACCACTAATAGGGGCGGAAAGGGTGTAATTGGTATTAAATTAACAAAATCACATGGCGATTTAGCCGCATCATTTGCAGTTGAAGATAACGATCAAATTATGCTTATTGATAATAATGGTAAATTAATTAGATGCCCTGTTTCAGATATTAGGGTTATGGGAAGAACTACCCAAGGTGTTAAAATATTTAATATAGACAAAAAATCACATGTTGTTAGTGTAGAAAGAATATTTGAAAGTGAAGGTGAGGAAGAATGAAAATAGCAGTTTATCCTGGTTCTTTTGACCCTTTTACTCTTGGTCATAAGGACATTCTTTTAAGAAGCTCTAAAATCTTTGATAAAATCATTGTTGCTATTGGTGAAAATAAAGATAAAAAAGGCTTATTTTCTGTTGAAGAAAGAATATTAGATATAAATAAAGAAATCAATGATATAGGGGCAGATAATAATGTAATAGTTGAATCATTTTCTGGCCTTATAGTTGATTTTGCCAGAAAGAGTAATGCAAATATTTTAATAAAAGGAGTAAGAGGCCCTGTTGATTACGATTATGAATTACAGATGGCAGGAATGAATTCAGTTATGAATCCTGATATAGAAACTATTTTTTTAATTTCTAGACCTGAATATAGCTATATTTCTTCATCCTTAGTTAAACAAATAGCGGGAATGAAGGGTGACTTTTCTAGCTTTGTTAGCCCAATAATGCAAGAATCTATAAATAATAAAATTTAATATGCTAAATTTTAAAACTATATTAACTAGACCCTTTTTAATTGTATTTTTTTTGGCGGTAACAATGACAAACACACAAGCAAATGACTCAAATTCTAACATTATAAAAATGGAAATAACTCAAAATGCAGAAATTACAGATCCATCAGAAACCCCTCCAGTAGTTGAGGTTGTTATAAAATTATTTCCTGATATTGCGCCAAAACATGCATCTCAAATTTCATTACTTGCAAGAGAAGGTTTTTATGATGGAATTATTTTTCATCGGGTTATAGATGGTTTTATGGCTCAAACTGGAGACCCAACAGGGACAGGAATGGGCGGTTCTGATTTACCGGATATAAGGGCAGAATTTAATGATAAGCCTTTCGTTCGCGGAACTTTAGGTATGGCTCGATCACAACATCCTGATAGTGCAAATTCTCAATTTTTTATTTGTTTTGGAGAAGCTTCCTTTTTGAATGGTCAATATACTGTTTTTGGTGAGGTAATAGAGGGTATGGAGTATGTAGATAAAATTTTAAGAGGAGAGCCTCCAGAATATCCTGATAAAATTATCTCAATGAAAGTTTCTAATGATGGATAGATGTTTCTTAAAGATTTTTCATTTAAATTACCAAAAGAATTAATAGCGACAAAACCGGTTTATCCAAGAGATTCTTCAAAACTTTTAGTATTAAAGAAATTTAAATTATACGAAGAAACGCTTTTTTCTAATTTATCTAATCATTTAAAAGAAGGTGATTTAGTAGTTTTAAACAATACGAAAGTTAATACCTCAAAGATTAACGGCACTAAAATTAATCATAATACTTCTGTTGAATTTACATTTATAAGCAACATAAATAAAGGGTTATGGAGCTGCTTTGCTTTGCCCGGAAAAAAAGTAAAAGTAGGTGATATTTTCATTTTTAATGAAGTTGAGGGCACTATTATAAAAAAGGATAGTGAAACTATTTATATAGATTTTAAAGAAAATAATTTAGAATTTATAAAGATTTTAAATGAAAATGGTAAAATATCTTTACCTCCATATATATCAAAAGTGAGAGAATTAAATGAGGATGATAATACCTCTTATCAAACGATATATTCTGAAGTTAATGGATCAATAGCAGCACCGACAGCAGGTTTACACTTTACTGATAAAATTTTTGAAGATTTAAAAAGGATGAATATTGGCATCGAAAAAATTACCTTGAATATAGGCCCAGGAACATTCTTGCCATTAAGAAAAAATAAAATAATCGATAATAAGCTTCATTCTGAAAATTTTTTAATTTCTGATGATGTAGCTAAAAGACTTAATGATGCATATTTGGATAAAAATAGAAGAATTATTTCTATTGGAACAACTACATTAAGAGCTTTAGAATCATCCTTTGATAAAAAAAATCTATTTAAGCCTTATGATGATTATACTGATATATTTATATACCCAGGAAAAAAAATTCATTCTATTGATGGGTTGGTTACAAATTTTCATTTACCTGAATCTTCTCTTTTTATTTTGATATGTTCATTAATAGGTACTAAAACTGCATTAGAAATGTACAAATATGCAATTAAAAAACAATTCCGTTTTTATTCTTATGGAGATGCTTGTTTTTTATTAAATCAAGATTATGACTAAATATAAATTTACAATTGAAAAAAAAGATAATCTAGCTCGATCAGGGGTAATTAATACAAAAAGAGGCTCAATCAAGACTCCTGCGTTTATGCCTATAGCTACTCAAGGATCAGTTAAATTTACACCAATTGAATTAATTGAAGAAATTGGATACGAATTAATTCTATCAAATAATTATCACCTTTTATTAAGACCAGGTTTAGATACTTTAGCTAAATTTGGTGGAGTATCTAATTTTATGTCATGGAATAAGCCTGTTTTAACTGATTCAGGAGGTTTTCAAGTTATGTCACTTGCTAAATTTACAAAGATTTCAAAAAAAGGTGTCGATTTCCAATCACATATTGATGGGTCAAAACATTTTCTAACCCCTGAAAGCGTTATTGATTCACAAAACCTCATAAAATCAGATATTCAAATGGTCTTAGATGAATGCACAAAATTTCCTGAAACGCATGAAAATGTTAAAAAATCTATGGAATTATCACTTCATTGGGCCGAAAGATCAAAAGATTATTATCTTAAAAATGCCGATAATATTTATGGGGCTCAATTTGGTATTATTCAAGGAGGAGTTTTTGAGGATCTCAGAAAAACATCGATTAAGGAGAATATTAATTTAGATTTTCACGGTTATGCTATAGGCGGGCTTGCTGTTGGTGAAGGGCATGAAGAAATGGTTAAAGTTCTAGATTACACAACGCCCAGTCTCCCTGAGAATAAAGTTAGATACTTAATGGGTGTTGGTCGACCAAAAGATATTGTTGAGGCAGTTTACAGAGGCGTTGATATATTTGATTGCGTTGTACCTACAAGAGAGGGAAGGCATGGTAATGCTTATTTAGGAAACAAAAATATAAATTTAAAAAATTCCAAATTTGAAGATGACCATTCACCTTTAGATAAAAATAGTGATTTTTTTGTTTCAAATAAATATTCAAAAGGATACTTGCATCATTTATTAAAAATTAATGATCCTTTAGGATCTCTGCTTATTTCAATTCATAACTTGAGTTATTATTTTTCACTTATGAAGGATCTTAGGGAAAGTATAGAAAATAATAAATTAGAAGATTTTAGAGAATTATTTTATCAAGAATAAGCTAACTATCACTTTTAAATGTCTGTTTCTTCTTCGGCATCATTTTCATTTATTTTTGCAGCATTAACACATTCTTCTTTATTAACTCCAGCCGCTGTACAAATGAGTTCTCCAGCTACAGGTATTTCATCATTTGTTGACGCACAAGATGATAATAAGAATATCATTGGTACAAAAATATATAGTTTCATAAATAATCCCTCAATTAAGGATTAACATATTTATTACTGATTCAAAATAATAATTACTAACAGATTTCGTTTGATTTGATTTAAGCAAGCATTTAAAAGGTTAATTGAGTGGGCCCGTAGCTCAGTAGGTAGAGCACCTCCCTTTTAAGGAGATTGTCACAGGTTCGATCCCTGTCGGGCTCACCATACTTAAACTAAGGTCAGCCTTAGTTTTAAGAGATTTTCCACTCAAATTATATTATTAAAAATTATGACGAATGCAATTATTAAAAATATATTCTGCTCTTTTATAAGGATTAGGAAATCTATCACGTAAGTTTTTTGATCTAATTTCAAGGCTGACATCTAAATTAGATTTACAAACTTTTGTTATATGATCTTTATTAGCCTCTCCTTTTCCAAGGCAGCATCTATCATCAATTGCGGCTAAAATATAATCATCACCAGTTAATTTTTTCGATGACTGCCAAAAATCACAACCCTGTACATAAGGAAAAATAGCGCTATCAAGATCAGGCATCTCTTCATTTGATCTATTTAAGTGCATTAAATCTATGAGTATTCCAGAGGCAGGATGATTAATTGTTTCTACAAATTTTAATGCATGTTTTAATGATTTAATTTTAGTAAATTCTCCAAATTCTAGGCATACTTTAATCTTATTATCAGCATACTCACACAACTTATAAAATTGATTTAGAGATTTTTCATAATCTTCATGTCTATTAACAACAAGTATATTTTTTACTGATAATTCAATGCCTACATCAATTATTAATTTATGTTTATCATTTAATTGATCATCATTTTCTAACCAAGTTACCTCAGCATCGATAAGTTTAATGCCAGTTTCTTTTAATGAATCTTTAGTCTTCTTTAAGGCGGCTTTATTCCATGTTGTAGTCGAGTCTACCCACATACCTGATGATAAAAACCCTGCTTTTTTTGCTATAAGCGGTATTTCCCAAGGCATAGCATCCGGTATACATCCTGCAGCTAAAGCCCAAAGTGGCGATGCCATTCTTACTCTCCAGTTCAATGTGTATAAAATTTATTTAAATCTAACACTAATTTATGTTTTAACAATTATAATTATTTTGATAAATAAAAGTGAGGTTCAAAAATGAAGAATTTTTTATTGTTTATAATTTCACTTGCTCGAATAATAGTGGTTTATGGTTTTGGTTTTTTTATTTGCTTAATATTTCCTTTATATGTTGCAAGTGAACACTTTAAACCAATACTTGATGTATCTTATGGAAATGATGTAGTTGGAACAGGTTCATCGAATTTTATGGTTTTTGTTCTTTCTATGGTTTGTTCTTATATAGTAACATTTCCTGCTTATTATCTTTTTTTTAAAATTAATACCAATTATCTACAGCCAAAATATAATGAAATAGTAGATAAAATTTATAAACCTTAATAGATAGGAATAATTTCTTTTATGATTAAAAAAATACTGAAATCCTTGTTTCCAATGTTTGTATTATTTCTTTTTTTTCTAGCATTACTAAACATGGGTGTCTTTTAAGATAAGAAATTTATGTTAATATTAACTTTGTTTTAAATTAGGAGAAAAAATGAAAAAAATAGTTATTGGAGTATTGTTATCTATTATAATTCCTATTGGATTACAGGCTCACAACTTAAAGGAATCTATTGAAAGCGATCATAGATCGACAGAAAATAAAGTAAGGGATATTTATCGTAATCCATTTGAAACATTAAATTTCTTTAGGATAACTCCTGAAATGACAGTAGTTGAACTTTCTCCTGGAAGTGGCTGGTACACTGAAATATTAGCAATGTATATGTATGATTATGGGAACTTGATTGCTACTCCGTACAACCCATCATTAGGCGGATATGCAGAAAGGTCTTTTGATAATTACAAAGCAAAACTTGATAGTGATGAAACCTATAAAAAGGTAAAGATATCTTATCTTTTTGAAAAGATTGCTGAAGATAATTCTGTTGATGCAGTTTTAACTTTTCGAAATTTACATAATTGGCTCAAAGATGATGCAAAAAATGCAAAGTTAATTTTTAATCAATCTTATTTAGCTTTAAAACCTGGGGGTCTGTTTGGCATAGTGGAGCACAGAGCTGAACCTGGAACATTATTATCGGATATGTATAAGAGTGGTTATGTTACTGAGGACCTAACAATAAAATTGGCGAGGCAAGCTGGTTTTGAGCTTATCGATAAATCAGAAGTAAATAAGAACAGTAAGGATATTAAAGATTATCCAAAGGGTGTATGGACTTTGCCTCCAACATATAGCCTAAAGGATTTAGATAAAGATAAATATAAAAGCATTGGTGAAAGCGACAGAATGACTCTTCTGTTTCAAAAACCTTTATAGCTTTATGATTAAAAATTTATTAATTTATTTATTAATGTTAATTTTAGTTTTAGCATTTATTTTAAAGAGGGCAATTTTATGAGGAAAATTTTTTTATTTTTAGTATTGGGTTTTATTATGACAATTAACTTTAACGCAAATTCACAAGATTTAGCTATAGAAGATAGATATAAGATTATCGATAACATGAATAAGTATGCAATAGGAATTGATACAAAAGATTACACATTATTTAGATCAATATTTTCTGATGATGTGGTTGTTAAAATTGTATACGACCCTAATTGGAGAGGGGGAGGAGAAGTAAAACTTGAAGGATTAAATAATTGGGTTGATTATGTTGAAACTGCAATCAGTAAATATAGAAATACCCAACACATGCTGGGTAATCCAATGATCGCATTTGACGGAAATATCGCAATAGTAAGAACTGATTTACAAGCAACACATTATTATAAAGATAAACCTGATACATCAACTACTCTTTGGGGGTATTACGAAACTCATATGGTAAAAGAAAATAATTGGAAAATTATTAAGCATACTTTAACAAGTTATGGTTCTAATTAATTACAAAGATTTCAATGCCTAAGAAAAATGTAAAAAAAACAAGGCCAATACGACAAAAACAAGGAACCTATGAAAGAGTAATTGATAATAAAAAAAAATATAATCGTAAAAAAAGTAAAAATAAAATATGAGCTTAACTGAATTTAGGAGAGAAAATGAATTTATTAAATATGGCTAAAGATTTAAAAGGTATGGAAAAAATGATGAAACCTGCCCTAGAAAAATTTATGAAAGAATCAGGTTTTGTTAAAAAAGAGGAACTTACAAAGTTAGAGAATAGATTAAGGGAATTGGAAGAAAAGATTAATAAGAACTATTAAATCTATATTTTTTTTAGTATTCCGCTATATGTAGCTATATCACCTTCATCATTAAAGATTTTACCTTTTACAAATAATAAAGAGCGAGAAGCTTTAGTAACTTCACCATTAGAATAAACCAAACCTTTCTTATAAGATGCTTTTAGAAATTCAGTAGAGCAACTTATTGTTACATAGTTATCTTTAGATGTATATTCATGGGCAACAACAAATAAACAATAATCAGCGAAACTCATTATCATTCCCCCGTGTAGTGATTTTATTGAATTCATATGATGATCTTTAAATTCAAATGCCGCTATAAGGTTTCCATTTTCTTTTTTATAAAAGAAAGGACCTACATAATCTTCGAAAGGCTCAGTAACATGCCAAGAGTTAAAATCTTTAATTTTAATATCATTTTCCATTAATGCTTTTATAAGTTAAATTTACATATTAGTAATATTTATTTATCATATCTTTTTTATTTAGGAGTTAAATTACTATGACAGAAGAAAATCAATTATCACCTGATGAAGTTAACAAACTTAGGGAATTAATAGATGTCGAAGAAATTAAAAAACTTAGATTGAAGTATTCTTATTGTATGGATGCAAGAGAATTGGATCAATTAATGGAAATATTTGCTGATGGTGCTGTTTGTGGCTATGGCCCATACGGTGATTGGGTTGGTAAAGATACAATTTATAATAATTATAAAGAAACATTTAAAGACACACTTGAAACACCATTTGTTAGCATGCATGTTAATACAAATCATCTTGTAGAAATTACTGGACCTGATACTGCCAAGGGTAGAGTTTATTTAATAGATTTAATTACTAAAAACATGGATGGCACTGATTTAGAGGATGGCCAAAGCAATATTCTTTGGTTGGCATTATATGATGAGGAATACATAAAGATTGATGGCGAATGGAAAGTTAAAATTATGAACTTACATTTCTTCTGGCCTGAAAGACATGTTCCAAAGGAATTTATTGCAAAATTTTTATGAGGATTTAATTAAGCATGTCACAACCTAGATATTTTTTAATTCTAATATTCTTATCCATTTCCCTTTTTCATCCAAGTACATTTGCCTATGTTACTGTTTTAGGTAAGGGGGATGCTGCATTATGTTATCAGGCTGCAAAGTTTGGATATAGCAATAAGAGTTCATTACAATATTGTTTTAGAGCCGTAGATGATGTCACTATAACTAAAAGAAACCTTTATGCTACTTATGTTAACATAGGAATTATCTTTAATAATTCCAAAAAACCAGATGAGGCTATTAAGTTTTTAAGTAAAGGTTTAGAAAATGATCGGACTAGATCAGAATCGTTATTAAGCCTTGGGAATAGTTCTTACTTAAAGAGAAATTATCAAAAAGCTTTAGAATATTATGACAAATCAGTTGAAGAGGGCCTTAAAGACATTTCTGCTGTATATTTTAATAAAGGTTTAGTTTATGAGAATTTAAATAATGTTGATCTAGCAGTAGAATATTATAAAAAAGCTTTAAATTTAAAACCAAAATATTCTGAATACTTTGAAAAAAGAGCACGTTTAATGAATGCTAATGATTGGGTTAAATAATTTGGCATGATAAGAATTATCTTAGGAATAATAATTGGCATTCTGTTAGCTACTTATTTTCATGAGGACTTTATTAATTTTTTTAATAATATTGATGAGATATTAGAATTCATAACTTAATTTAACGCCATATATAGAGTTTTTCTTGTCTGTTCCTAATGGAGGTGATGAATCATGGACATATTCATAGTTAATATTAATAAAGAAATTTTCAATTGCCTTAACTCTTAAGTTTAATCTTAACAAGGATCTTATTTCAGAAAAATCATCTATATCTGGTTGAAAATAAATCAATGAATTTAATGATGTATTTTCAGAAATTTTCAATAAATAATTAAGGTAAGTGTTTAATCTTGTAGTATTTCTTTCATTTAAGTTAGTTCTTTTCTCATTTTCATCAAAAAGCCCAATTCCCAGTCTTAGATCCTTTAACGGACTAATCCTTACACCTACGCCTATTAAATTTCTTTCTTCTATTTTTTCTAATGGCTTCTCATTAGATTGTATAAAAAATTCTACAGCTAGAAATTGTGATAATTTTCTGGCAAATCTAAAATGAACAAAGGTATTATTTTCATTGATACTTTTATCCTTTTCTCTTCTTGAATAATTAAATATCAAAAATCTATTCCAATTTTCGCTATTTAAATCAATTCTTGCGCCTAAAGAATAATTAGCTCTATCGACAGTGCCGCTTGAGCCATCAAATCCTAAATTTATTGAGGTTTTTGTTCCTACGAAATCTTCTATTCTTGATGTTTCTATATCAACAATTTGACTGAAGATTGAACAGCTGAAGAAAGTAACACTTATAATTGAAAAAATTTTAATTTTTCTTATCATTATTTTAAATGTTCTTTAATATGGATATCTCTTTGTGGGAAAGGTATTTCAATATCATTTTCTGCAAATTTATTCCATATATCAAACATCACTTCACTTTTAGGGCCAAATCTTCCTTCATCAACATCTCCTATCCAGAAATGCAATAAGAAATTTACTGAACTATCAGCAAATTCTATTAAAAAGCATGCTGGCTCGGGTTTTTTTAAGGTTCTTGGATGTTCATTTGCTGCACTTAGAATAATTTCTTTAACTTGATTTAAATCTGATGAATATGATACCCCAATAATAATTTCAATTCTGGAATTGTTATCTGAATGAGTATAGTTTATTACTTTGCTTGTTATAAGGTCTTCATTTGGAACCATTACTTCCTTACCATCAAATGTTCGAATTCTTGAATTCCTTTGTCCAGTATATTCAAGATAACCCAATGTCCCGTCATTTAATTCTATAAGATCTTCGTTTTCTATAGTGCTATCGAAAAGTAAAATTATACCACTTACATAATTTGATATTATTTTTTGTAACCCAAAACCAATACCAACTACGAGAGCTGAAGTAAGGAATGCAAGGCTGGATAAATCTACCCCTAAGATATTTAATCCAATTATTACAGAAAGAATGAATAAAATAATTTTTGAAATAAGAGTTATTCTGTTAACTGTATTTGAATTAAATAACGTTAGTTTGCTTATTCCTTTTTCGACTAGATCAATAACAATTCCCGTGAAGGAAAAGAAAATCGTTATAAAAAATATCCAATAAAGGCCATTATAAATTGAATAACTACCATTACCTAATTTTATAGAAAGTCTTTCAGATGATAATAAATTCTTAATAGGTTGAAGAATTTCTACATTCTCAAAAGCAAATAAAATCAATGAAGATATTAGGATTATAATTAAAGCCAAAAAAGACTT
>Ga0206683_10001404_pt1 | contig 16710 bp, 14 predicted proteins | sample M280m12015metaG_FD_155483 | JGI IMG/M metagenome (GOLD analysis project Ga0206683, IMG submission 155483) | Ammonia-oxidizing marine archaeal communities from Monterey Bay, California, United States - M2 80m 12015 | ecosystem: Environmental > Aquatic > Marine > Intertidal zone | place: USA...
TGAAGGTTTCAGATTTCGGACTGTCCGGATGGCTCCAAATCAATCCGGGCTCCGAGTAAGTGAAAAATTCACCTTGATGAGAAATGAAATCCTGTGTCCAGGCTTTCTTCATGAGTTCAACGGTTTCGGCAAATAAACGGAAATTCTTTGCCTGATCTTTTAAGTCCGCATCTTTGTTCAAATTTGAGGCTTCTCTTCCATAAACACCACGACCAATCCCTACTTCAACCCGGCCATTGCTCATGTGATCCAGCACAGCGATATCCTCAACGAAACGCAAAGGATTCCAGAAAGTAACAATGTTTGCTGCCTGACCGAGACGGATGCGAGAGGTGCGGGCCGCAATGTCTGCACAAAACATAATTGGGTTAGGACAAACCTCAAAACCTTCGTGACCGAAGTGGTGTTCGGTGAACCAAATCGAATCCCAACCTGCATCTTCAATTGTCATAGAGAGGTCTCGAACTTCGTTTAAAATTTGACCATAAGACCTAACCAATCCGGGGTTGCTGATATTAGCAAAATATCCAAAATCCATTGTCTTCTCCTTATAAGTTAGTTAAATATTTTTTTTAATGTAAGGATTTTTACCTTTAAAGTTTTAAAATTTCAGATTTCATTAATTAATTCCATTCTGGAGTAAACTCAGGAATCTACTTGCGAACCTGAGGCTTTCAGAGCATTGCGGATGGCGACGAGGCCGCGGTCTCGATCACGATTCATCTCAGATATTTCTCTTCCATCAGCTTCACGCAGACATCCATCAACCATTTTATTACGCAGTTCCTTAGTCAGTTCAGGAGCTTTCAGACGAGTCCAGGGAAGTTTCAAAGCAGGACCGAATTGATCAAGAGTGTAAGCCATACCACCTTCTCCGCCACCAAGATGGAAAGCCATACAAGGCCCCATCAAGGCCCAACGCGGTCCAGGTCCATTTGTGATGGCAAAGTCGATTTGCTCAACTGTCGCTTCATCGTTGTCCACCATGTGAAGAGCTTCGCGCCAAATAGCTTCCTGCAAACGAGTTGCAATGAAACCTGGGATTTCTTTACTCAAAACTAAAGGAGCTTTGCCTGCAACTTTATAAAACTCAACTAGCCATTCCACAGCCTCCGAGGACGTTTGACTACCTCTGACAATTTCTACTAACGGAAGCAAATAAGGAGGATTGAAAGGATGCCCAACTACAGTTCGTTGAGGTGTGGAACAGTGGGCTTGAATTTCGCTCATTGGTAAGCCCGAGGTACTGGAAGCAATAACAACATTTTCTGGAACAAGTTCACCAAGTTGTGCATAAATCTTTTGCTTAAGTGCAAGATTTTCCGGAACACTTTCCTGAATAAATTCCGAACCTTCAACTGCGTCCGCAAGATCGGTTTTACAATAAAGATTGTCTCTCGATGCTCCTTCCGCTAGCCCCAATGCTTCCAAACTGTTCCATGCCGTATCAATGAAATTATGTAATACATCTTCCTCTGACTCCTCATGCAAATAGACAGAGACTTTATAGCCCTGTGAGAGAAAATATGCTGCCCACCCTGCTCCAATGGGACCTGCACCAATGCTAGTAACTTTTTGCACTGACTTTGGATCTTTTCCTGAAAATTCTTGTGTCATAATGTTTTTCTTGTTAATAAAAGAGACAATTCACAAACCCTTAAAATCAGGTTTACGTTTTTCCACAAATGCTTTTACCCCTTCTTTTGCATCATCTGATCCTAACATTTTTCTATAAACAGGCAAATCTGCTTTTCGCATTGTTTGAAAAGACTGTTCAATGGTATCGCCTTCGATGGCACGCAAAACTTCCTTGACAGTCTGCAAAGCAAGCGGGGCTGATTCGGCAATTTGATTGGCCCATTCTCTGGCCGTTTCCATCAGTATCTCATTGGAGACAACCTTATTCACAAAACCATATCCTTGTGCCTCGCTGGCCGTCATCCGTCGACCGAGGAGGTACATTTCCATTGCGACATTATACGGAATCCGTTTAGGAAGGCGCTGAATGGCACCTGCATCAGGAACGATCCCTAATGGCAGTTCCGGTAACCCAAATTCCACATGTTCGGCAGCGATGATTAAATCACAGGCCATTGCCATTTCAAATCCACCACCAATTGCCAAGCCGTTGAGAGCCCCAATCACGGGTTTATTCAAATCCCACATTTCGGTCAATCCTGCAAAACCTCCAGCTCCATAGTCGTTTTCCCACCAACCATCTAAGGACATATCTCCCTGATTCAGTGACTTGAGATCCCAACCTGCAGAAAAAATTCTATCCCCTGCGGCTGTCAGGATTCCCACCCACAGTTCCGGATCATCACGCAACAAAACAAAAGCATCCCCTAATTTCCGGCTGGTAGCAAGATCAATTGCATTGACTTTTGGCCTGTTCAGGAGAATTTCAAGAACTCTCCCTTTCTTAACAACGGTTACTTCTTCCATATAATATTCCCTTTCAATTAAGAAATTTTTTAATCTTTTTTAATTACCTGTTTTATTTGCTGCTAACTGCACCCTTACGTTACGGTTGCAATACGCATCAAGACATCAACCGCACACACCTTCTCCTTATAAACGAATAGCGGATTGATTTCAATTTCTTTGATACCGATTGCTGGGTTCATGACTCCCTCCACAAGGTTAAGAAGTGCCGTAACGAGTTGTTCTGTATCAATCATTTCGCCACCTCGGAAACCATCAAATATTTTCGATATTTTCAAACTCTTTAGCGCACTTTCTAAGTCATTGCGATTCGTCGGGAGTAGAATTGTAACTGCGTCGGCAAGCAGTTCTGTCAGAATTCCACCAGCGGCCAGTGTCATAGCCATTCCGAACTGAGGATCAGTTCTAACATTAACCAACAATTCAACAATGGGTCTCTCAAGCATCTTTTCAACAAGAAATTTCTCCGAAACCGCAGCCGAATCAAATTGTTCTACATCCTTTTTCATTCGTTCAACAGCGATTTTGACCTCCTCCCAACTTAAAAGATTCAAAGCTATTGCACCGGCATCGGTCTTATGTGTCAGATTTTTGCAGACCATTTTGACAACAACAGGAAAGCCTATCTTCTCTGCTACTTCCGGAACTTCCGCAAAGTCGGCAATGTCCCCCTCCGGCACGCTCAATCCGATTTCCAGCAAGTGTTTTTTCCCCTCCCATTCATCAATCAAAGTTGAAACAATTCCCGCAGTTGAAATTCCGGGCAAAGGTTTAATACTAAATTTTTCAATGCCGTTCTTCCGGATTGCTTCACGGCGACCGAAATACCAAACAGAAGAGGAAATGGCTTCAAGTGCTTCGTGCATACCCTGCATCGGAGCAACATCGTTTTCGACTAACATTTTCCGAGTCGACTGGTCCATATTTTCTGGAATTGTGCAACAAATTGCAGACGGAATCCTGTATTTCCTCCCAGCTTCGATAAAAGATTTTGCATCACTCAAATAATAAGGTTTACTTTCGTCTAGCTCTGGATGCGGATAATCCTGGACAAAAATAGCGGCATCATAGGGATCAGTTAACATAGTCTCGAAGACTGGTAGTACACGCTCCGGAATGCCCCAAATTGGAGTTGTGTAATCTAGTGGGTTTGACACGGTAGCCGTGTAGTGAAGCAAGCGAGTGAGTCGTTTCGCGGTTTTTTTTGAGGGTCGTGTGAATTCCAGACCGATTTTTTCCGCATGGTCGGCGAGCAATGTTGCACCACCACCAGAGCAAGTCAGACCCATTAGCCTTTTCCCCTTTGGTATACCGGCGACACAAAGATATTTTAAAGTTTCGAGCAGCTGCACCGGATGTGAAACACGGATGATACCCAAGCGGTCAAAGAGTGCCTGAAAAAGGTCGTCGCTACCTGATAAAGATGCCGTATGGCTGACCGTCAATTCCGAACCAATCTCCGAGGAACCTGTTTTCAGAGCGACGATTGGAACTCCAGCTTCCAGTGCCTTAAGAGCAACTTCACTGAAACGAGAAATATCCTTTACCCCTTCAATGTGCAGACCGATAGCTTTGACTTCTGGCCTAGTACAAAGAACATCAATGAAGTCTTCCAGCCTCAGGACTGATTGGTTTCCGACCGAAATCATATAGGCAAACGGCAATGATCGCTGACTCATAGTCAGGTCGGAAGAAAGCATCCCACTCTGAGTTATGATTGCCGCACCATAACCCGGACTGTCTCCACCGTGTGGGAACGGCCAAAGTGCGACCTTGTCAATATAATTGATGACTCCGTAGCAATTCGGACCAACTAGAGCAATGTTTCCAGAAGCTGAGACAAGTGCTTCGTCCAACTCAGTGCCCTCTGCACCGAGTTCACTAAATCCTGCAGTATAGCAGACAACACCGCTCGCACCCATGTCTGCAAGCCTTTTCACTATGGAGATTGCTCCCTCACGAGGAATCGCAAGAAAAACTGCATCCGGTGCTTCCGGCAAGTCTTCTACACTGGCGAAACAATTGAACCCACCAATCTTCTCTCTTTTCGGATTCACCGGCCAAACCTGACCGGTAAAACCGATTCTCTTACATTCTTTTGCAACCGCTTCAGCATCGCGGCCACCGATGATTGCCAGATTGCGTGGTTTTAGTAGTTTTTCAAGATTTTGGTATTGCGTCTGGTTCATGCTCCAAGCGGTCTCAGGATCGCACGCGAAATGATGTGGCGCTGGATTTCAGAGGTTCCGTCCCAGATACGTTCAAGGCGTGAATCTCGCCAAAGACGCTGGATTGGCATTTCCTCCATCAAACCCATGCCGCCATATATTTGCACCGTATGATCTGCACTGCGATTCAACATTTCTGAACAAAATAGTTTAACCATAGCCGCATCGGAATCTGTCATCTTACCTTGATCTCCCTTTGCAACTGCATCCATCACAAGAAGATCTGCGGCTTTTAACTCAACCGCCATATCAGCAAGTTTGAAGCCTGTTGCCTGAAAATTACCAATAGGTTGCCCAAATTGTTTTCGATTAGCAGCCCACTCGGCTGCTAAAGCAAAAAGCCGTTCGGCTTTCCCGCAACAACTTGCTCCGACCCAGATGCGATTCATAGACAACCATTTCCCAGATAGTTCCAGTCCACGTCCTTCTTCCCCTAGAATCTGATCAGGACCTAGCCGGACATCAGAAAAACCAAGTTGGAAGGTCAGATAACCACGATAACTCACTGATCGGGTTCCTTCGGAAATATCGAAGCCATCCGTTCCCACATCAACAAGGAAAGCGGTAACCCGTTTGCGGAGGCCGCGTTCTGTTTCGTCCATTCCAGTTACTGCAAAAACGATGGCAAAGTCTGGCATCACGGGACCGGAAATGAAGTGTTTTGAACCATTAAGAATCCAGTCCTCTCCGTCACGACTAGCGCTGGTCTTCATGGACATGATGTCGGAGCCAGCCTCTGGTTCAGTAAGAGCAAAGAGTTCGCGTTTTTCCCCCTTAACACAAGGGATCAAATACTTATCAATTTGTTCTCCCTCACAAGCCATTAAAATTTCAGCAGGACGTGCAATCCAAGAATGAAGCGCATGGCTGGTTTTTCCGAATTCACGTTCAATCAGGACTAAACTCTGATAATTAAGTCCACCTCCACCAACAGACTCTGGCAGATTAACGGCAAACAAACCTACTTCGATTGCGCGCTTCTCAATTTGGCGACCAAGTTCCTCTGGTACTCTGCCCAGACGATCTACTTCATCTTCGTGGGGGTAAATTTCCTGCTCTAAAAATCCTTGTACTGTCTCCAACAACATTCGTTGTTCGTGACTAAGCTCAATATCCATTTCCGTCTAATATTAAAAATTATGTTGAACTATTCTTTTCCTGTATTATCTGCCCCATGTAACCTAACATGATTAGTCATAATGGTGTAAATTGTCAGTGCAATGATAGTTACTAGAACCAAAACGACAGCAGAAGCGGCGACGGTCGGATCAGTATTTTCACGAATGCCGTCCCACATTCTTCGTGGAAGAGTCATAATCCGGAACTTGGCAATAAACAAGGCTACAACAATTTCATCCCAAGAAAGAATAAAGGCGAAAATTGCGCCTGCCCAAATTCCTGGTTTAATCGACGGCAGAACAACCCGCAGCAACGTTGTACCAATCGACGCACCAAGATTGCAGGAAGCCTGTTCGAGTCTCAGGTCGAAATTAGCGAGAGAGGCTGAAACTGTAATCAACACCATCGGTACTGCTAGGATAGCGTGGGCAATGATCATACCTGAGTAGCTGTCAAGCAGTCCTAGTTTTACCCAAATTCTATAGAAGGCCATCGCCGATATTATTGGCGGAATGATCAAGGGCAGCAACAGAATCCCCCGGATAACTTCCGATGCTTTAGATGATATCCTCCACAGTCCAATGGCGCAGAGAGTCCCAAGTACCGTAGCAATTAGTGCAGAAAAACCAGCTATAATCGTACTCTGTCCAATGCTCGACATCCATTCCGTACTACTAAAAAGATTGATGTAGTGGTGGAAGGAAACCTCTCCTGTGGGCATGGAAAGATAACGTTTCGGTGTCAGGGAAACTGGAACGGCGATCAGCATAGGCAAAACAAGGAAAGCAAGTCCAGCCCAAGCAAAACCACGAAGAATTTTCCAACCTAAACTATTGACGTTTGTCATGGTCTGGCAACGAAAACTTCACTAATTCTCATAAATCGTGACATTATGTATAAAAGCGCAAGAACCCCAGAAAGTAACAACGTAGCTAACATTGCCGCTACACCCCATTGCACTGTAACAAGAATCTGCACACTCACATATTCCGCAACCATGAGAACCCTTCCTCCACCCAGCAAAGCTGGGGTAACATAAAAACCCAAGCTAATGATGAAAACGAGCAGTGATGATGCAATTACTCCAGGTTTCGTCAATGGCAGGTAAATTCTCACGAATGTTAGTAATGGGCCAGCACCAAGACTGCGTGAAGCATCCATAACCCTATGATCAATTCCTTGCATATTGGCGAACAGTGGGAGAACAGCATAAGGAACCATGTAGTGGACCATGCCGATCAGAACTCCAAATTCATTGCGAATCATGCTAATCGGTTCTTCTGCCAGTCCACTGCCTAACAGTACTGCGTTGACTAGGCCATTTCTGCCAAGCAGTGTCAGCCAAGAAAAAGCTCTTACCAAGACCGAGACCCAGAAGGAAATCAGTAATAGTGTCAGCATCCAGTTTCGCTCTCGACCAACCAGATGAACCATGGCATAGGCGATCAGATAGCCGATCACGACACTAAAAAGTGTCGTGATGAAGCATACTCTTATTGTTGTCCAGAGAATCTTGACCAGCGATGACTTTGTGAAAAGTAGCTTGTAATTTTGTACACCTAGTTCCGGATCAGAGAATCCAAGCCAAAGAATATTTATTACCGGCCAAGCATAGAGAACTATGATTAGACAAAACAATGGTGCCACGAGCAACCAGTATGCATTCCACGCATTACTAGTTTTCCAATTAAATATTACCGGGCTGATTGTACTACTCTTGCTAGTCGTTAGCCAATGGCTTCTAAAAACTTATTGACTGCATTTCCACCATTTTCCGCCCACCATATCGGATCATTAAGAAGAACTCTCGAAAGATTTTCTTTCGAAGTCACTGCGAAACGCTTGAGATCGTCTGGGATCATTCCGAAGGCTTCGGGGTTCGATGGAGTCATTCCATGACATCTAAGAATTTCAATTTGACGCTCCGCCACTTGGCACGATGCAATAAATTTCATAACATTTGCACGTCCAGCCGGATTCCCCTTAGGAACCAGATAAGCCCCAGGCATTGCAATTGCTTCATTCATGTTGAGTCGATAGCGTCCGTTAGTGTCAGCCTCTACTGCCTTTGCGCGATTGAGCCAAACCATTCCCATAGAAACTTCACCATTCACAATCATTTGTTGTGCTTCAGAACCTGAACCCCAGAAAATTGTATCGGATTTGATTGACTTGATCTTGTTGACCGCACGGTCAAGGTCCATTGGATAGACATTGTTTTTTGACACTCCATCGGCCATCAGGGCACCTTCAAGCGAACCATTTGCCCATTTATACAAGGATCGCTTACCAGGATACTTCTTGGTGTTAAAAAAATCCGCCCAAGTACTGGGTGGGTTGCTTTTGAATTTTTTTGTATCGTACATGAACGCGTAACCATAAAATATGATCGAGACTCCGTAATCCCAAGCGAAACCTTTGAGAACCTTTTTCTTGTCTACGACGGAATAATCAATTTTCTCCAAATGGCCAGACTTACCTAGTGAAATTGCATCAAAAGCATCTGCATCTGCAACATCAGCGGTAATATTTCCGGAATTCACCATTTCCTTGATTTTTCCTTGTAAAGGTCCTGAGGTATCGTATTTGACCGGTAGACCGGAGTCTTTAGTGAACGCGGCACCAAAAGCACTGGTATGACATTTTACCGCATCGCCACCCCAGTTCCACAAAACGATTTCATTTGCAGCCGCTTCTGCATCGCCAGCAATCACAGATGATGAGGCAACTCCGGCTATAGCACAAAGGTAAAGAAAGTCACGCCTGCCCAACTTACCGCTCTTGAAGTCCTTAGCAGCTGTTAACGCCAAGTCTTTAAAAAACATCTTGTCTTGCATAGGTCATCTCCTGGTTTAGTATGTTTAAATAATTAGTTTAAAAGTAAACAATTCACTGAACCGTCCACAATCTTAACAAACAAATCATTGAGCAAGTGATTTTTGAACAGGCTCAATCGAGATGTTAGCGGGTCTAATTTACTCTCATTTTAGTTAAAGTCAACTAATAAAGCTCATTCCTGATTGATGATCTTGTAAAAAGTCCAATGTTAGCTGTTAGACCATTAATAAGTTAATAATATCATAAGTATTTAATTCTTCATTTTAATTTATTAGGGGCCGATATGATCTGGGAATAAGATGAGCATATGACTTTTTTCTTAAGATGTAGATTCAGTATCTTTAACCGTAAAAGCCGCATCTGCTGACCATGTAAGCGATATTTCTTGCCCTTCCTCAAGTGTTTCTTGGTTATCCCATACTCGTACATCTATTATAAATTCACCAAGTGAATCTGTTTCTACATTCACTGAAATTGTAGAACCAAAATAAGTAATTTCAATAATTCGTCCAACTAAAATATTAACTTTATTTGTAGTAATTTTACTGCGAGTGATTCTTATTTTCTCCGGCCGGAGCGCTAAAATTATTTCATCATCTTTAGAAAATTTTTCTTTTGAAACAAGATGATGGAAAATTTTATCTGCAACCGCATATAAGACTTCATTTCCATTCACTTGATTAACTACTCCCCGCAGAATATTACTCTTTCCAATGAATTTTGTAGCAAATAACGTGGAAGGACGTTCATAAAGTTCTTGTGGAGATCCTACCTGAACAACTCGACCATGGTTCATAATTACCACACGATCAGACATTGAAAGCGCCTCCTCCTGATCGTGGGTTACATAAACAAATGTTTTACCAACTTTTCGGTGCAGATGTTTCAACTGAGTCTGGACATTGGAGCGCAGATTCTTATCGAGAGCACCCAGAGGTTCGTCAAGCAAAAGCACAAGCGGATCAAAAATCAAAGCCCTAGCCAAAGCAACACGTTGCTGCTGGCCACCGGAAAGATGGCGAGGTAAGCGATCACCAAAAGTTTCAAGTTGAACGAGTTCTAACATTTCGTCTACCCGCTTGACTATTTCATCACGGGTTCTCTTACGTACTTCTAGAGGATAGGCGATATTTTGACTAACCGTCATGTGAGGGAATAACGCATATCCCTGAAAAACCATTCCAAAATTGCGTTTTTCTGGCCTTAGTGACATGATTGACGAACCATTGAAGTGAATATCTCCTTTTGTTGCTTCCAAAAATCCAGCTATTATCATGAGCAAAGTGGTTTTACCTGAACCAGATGGACCCAAGATGGTCAGAAATTCTCCTCGCCTAACGTGGAGGTTCACATCCTCAACTGCAATGAACTCACCGAAATTCTTGCTCAACCGCTCAAGCCTTAGTCCATTATCGTCTGTGGTTTCAATTGCAGATGTATTGTTCATATCAATCATCAGAATAACTCAGGTATTCCGCAACCCTAGTTTTTTCCTAGCCTCAGTTGGAGTAACTGCTCTCGCCCCCATGCGATCGATAATTCCAATTATTTTCTCCACAAGCTGCGCATTAGTTGCATGGACACCTCGCTCAAGATAGATGTTGTCCTCAAGACCGACACGGACATTTCCGCCCATGGCGACTGTTGCAGCTGCGATTGGCATCTGCATGCGTGAAATTCCGAATCCTCCCCAAACCGCATCACCAGGAAGATCATCCTTCATAACCTTCAGCGTGTCCACGCTATGATCTGCGCCCCAAGGAATTCCGAGACAAATTTGAAACATTGGCGGTTCGTCGATCAGACCTTCTAGAATCATTTGCTTGGCAAAACGTAGATGCCCGAGTTCAAAAACTTCCAGTTCAGGTTTGACACCCCACTCTTTTGTCAGTTCTGCCATCTTTCTGAGGTACGGTGGCGTAGCAATGTAAATATCATTGCCATTACCAAAATTCAAAGTGCCACAATCGAGTGTGCATATTTCCGGAAGCAATTCCTTCACATGGGCAAGACGCTCAAGCGGCCCTATCATATCTGTTCCCGGACCAGGCATCGAAGGATTTTCATCGCTCGGAGTCCAATCTCCTCCCATTCCAGAAGTTAAATTGATTACGACATCAGTATCACTTGAGCGGATACGGTCTACCACTTCCTTAAACAATTCCGGATCGCGTGATCCTTTTCCGGTTTCCGGATCTCGAACATGAATGTGCGCGATTGACGCCCCAGCTTTTGCTGCTTCAATGGCCGCATTCGCTACTTCTTCGGGGGTTACAGGAATAAATGGGCTCTTGCCGACTGTGTCACCTGCGCCTGTGACTGCACAAGAAACGATTACTTCATAATTCATAATTCAACCTCTTAATAATAAGTTTTTTAAAAATATTTTTTTACTCATCAGCATCTAGTTCTGCAAACACTTTTTGGGCGATACGGAAGCACTCCACTCCGGTGGGCATTCCACAGTATACTGATATTTGAAGTAAAATAGCCTTTAGTTCTTCACGTGTTATACCATTCTTGATAGCACCACGGAAGTGTATTTCCCACTCAACCATGCGGTTGAGTGCTGCAATCATACCAAGGTTGAGTAAGCTTCGCTGGCGTCTGTCTAATGTTTCGTTCCCCCAACAAGAACCCCAGCAGAACTCTGTGAGTTGCTCCTGAAATTCACGGTTAAAGTCGTCAGCCTTCGCCAGTGCTTTTTCCACATATTCAGCGCCGAGTACAGATTTTCGTGCGGCAAGTCCACGTTCAAAACGTTCTTTATCCATTTTTATTTCTTGGTTTGAGTTTGTGAATTTATTACTTAGGTGATTTGTTAGCGCTTCCTTTTGAGGAAACATTCAGCAGTAAGTTTAAACAAAAAGCATTGATTCCGTCTCTAATAGCCTTAATATCCTGATCTTCGTCAAACATAAAATTGTATGCAGAAAGTTAGCAAAGCATAGACAATATCTAAAATTTAAAACAATATTGCTTATTTATAGTTTCAGGCAGGAGGGAAGAAAGTCAACAAAATTTTATCTTCAACATTCTTACAAAAGCAAAAGGAATGTACATTTTCAGCAGAACAATTGCTTAGCTTTGATTTACGCCCCATTTCCCATTGCCGGAAACATCAAGTAACCGATGCAGATCACTTTCTCGAAAGGAAGCTTCTTCCGGAAGTTTCAGGATTCGCTCTACCCAAATCTCCGCATCCATAACACCTCCGTAGCGAAAAAGCATTGCAGCTTTTTCACGCATTTCCACTGTAGAAAGAGGAGCGTCTGGGTCACCTTTGGCGTGTTTCCGGCGAACGCATAATTCTTTTCCGTTAGTTAATTTTACTTTGACTTGTGCACCCCAGGCTTCAGGATAAGCACTTTCAATCTCTTCATTAAGTTTCAGCATAATCTTTGACGACATTGCAGAAGTTCTTTCGCATTTTTCCGGATCAAAAGAATCGAAACCAACTTTTCCGTCAAGTAAGGCGATAGACACACAATGCTGCAGGGAAAACTTCGCATCATAAAGGGATTCCGGTGTTGGTTGGTCACAGACATCGAGGGCAGCCTGAGTTACTCCAAGTTCAATGGATTCCGGAACTTCGCCTTTTAGCTGATTTGAAATTTCAAGTGCTGCGTCAATTGCAGGATGGGTGTGGCGGCAACTGGGCCAAGGTTTAATTGAGGTATGATGCAGTTGCCACCTGCCTTCCGGATTACTCAGCAAGGTCTCCGGATTTGCGTCGGGACAACAGGCCGCGTAAAAACCGCGTTTACCTTCCAGAATAGTAGGTGAACCGCTTAAACCGTAACGCGCCAAGTCCGCGGCAAGCACCCCGGATTGTCCTGCACGTCCTGCATGTAGATGTTTACTCATAGTTCCGCTTTCTACAAATTCCCAGAGTCCGGAAGACTGTGTTCCAGCATTTCCGAGAGCATCACGGAGTTGGGACTTACTTAGCCCAAGTATTGTTCCAGCGGCGTATGCTGCTCCGAAAGTACCACAGGTCGCAGTATTGTGCCATATTTTATAATGTGCCGGGCCTACTGAATTACCAATCCTTGTACATGCTTCAAATCCTTTAAGCACCGCTTCAAGCAATTCTCTGCCACTAAGCCCTTCGCGAAGGGCAAGTGAAAGTACAGTTGGAATGACCACGCATCCAGGATGGACCACAGACTGACGGTGTAGGTCGTCTACTTCCAAAATATGCATCAAAGCGCCCAGCCAGAGTACAGTTCGTGAAGTGTTTGGCGGTTCATCCAAAAACCAGCGATTGAGAATCCTTCCAGGATCGGAATTTCGCCCCGCAGCAATATTTGCCATCGCATCCAGCACGAACCAGGAAGCTGCACTAATGTCCTCATCCTCAATGCTTTTACTTTCAATCAGTTCAATTAACTGTTCTGTTAAACTCATACTTTTTTCTTTCTGCTGATTTTACAAATAATTATAAAATATTTTTTCGATCAACATCTTGTATTATCCATCTTCATAAAACCAGTAATTTCAACAAAATTTCAAAATTACTATTTTTTCCTAATTTCTCATTCATCGTCCAGTAATTAACAATCCATGCAGATTTACACGAAATCGTTTGATAGAATCAATATTATTTTCCCGTGAAATATTAACACGGTTAGAAAGGGCGATCACAATTTGTTTTGTTGCAGGATTAAACCAGAGTGAAGTTCCTGTAAATCCAGTATGTCCGCAAGAATTGTCTGGAAAGTCCGGACCGCAACTATATTCCCAGGAAGCTCCGTCAGCAGTTGACAATGGTTTTTTTATTTCCCATCCTAATCCACGAGGAGTCAAACCGACAGGATTATGATTCTTCAATATTTCTGCTATTGACTGCTTTGACAAAAGACGAACACCGTCCAATTCCCCTTCATTAATCAATAATTGGGAAAAACGCAGAAGATCTTTCGCAGTTGAAAAAAGCCCTGCATTCCCTCCTTCTTCTTCAAACGCAAAACTGTTTTCGTCATGAACGATTCCACGCAACAACTTTTTTCTGAATGTGCAGTTTTCAGTAGGAGCGATTTTGCTAAGATCACTCAATTTTTTCCCTGGCGAAAACATACTGTTATGTAATTTAAATGGTTTGGCAATTTTATCATGGAATAAATTCGACAAGCTCTTGCCGGTGATTTTACTGAGCACTTCTCCCAAAACAAGGAATCCCAAACAACTGTATATCATTTTCCCCCCTGGTGAAAATTCGAGTGGAATATTCAACAATCTTGTACGGGCTTCTTCCGAATTTTCAACTGATTCATAAAGATTTGCCCACGCCGGAAGCCCAGAAATATGAGTCATCAAATGCTTCAAAGTGATTTGCTCTTTTTCTCTTCCAGTAAATAACGGGAGATGAAGTTGCACTAAATCGTCCAGATTCAACATTCCTTTTTCACGCAACATCATCACCAAAGTTGTCGTTACTACGGGTTTTGTTAAAGAAGCCACATCAAAGACAGTATCCAGAAGCATTGGACTTGAGTTTGCGAATTCCAGGTTGCCCCATGCTTTATGAAGCAAAACCTTGCTTCCTTTTGCGTAGATAATTTCCACACCGGGAAAAGTTCCTGATTTAATTTCCTTACTTATTAAGGTTTCGAGCCTTTTGTAACTTTCAGGTTCTACGCTCCAGTCAAATTCTATGGACATCATGATATTTCTGTACAGATCTATGAAGTACCCCTCCGCTTGTTGGACTGGGTACTCCTGTGGTGGATGGCAAAGACAATGGCAATCCCTTCACACTACGCAACGCTAAGTAGCCAAAGGCCTGGGCTTCAATTGCGTCTCCATCCCAACCCACATCTTCAACTGGTTTTACCTCTGTACCAAGTCTGCTTGTTAATTCTCGCATTACAGCCAGATTGTACCGTCCGCCACCTGTTACCAGCCAAAATTTTGGAGGCTCCGGTAGTAAAACAACACTTTTCGCAACGGCTTCGGCAGTAAATGCACAAAGAGTCGCTGCTCCATCTGCTTGAGATAATTTCAAGACTGGAGTCAAATCAAATTCATTGCGATCCAGCGATTTAGGGGAATTCTTCGAAAAATAAGTATGTTCTAATAAAGTTGCCAGGATGCTTTGATCAACGTTGCCAGACAATGCCAACTTGCCTCCGGTGTCCTGTTTTTCTCCCAGCTGAATGTCCATATAATCATCAAGCAAAGCATTTCCAGGACCTGTATCGAAGGCCAACAATTCATCTTTATGACCGAGCCAAGTAATGTTAGCAACACCACCCAGGTTCAAAATTGCCAGCGGCTTTTCTAACCGTACAGCCAATGCCTGATGGTAAAGCGGAACAAGAGGAGCGCCTTGCCCTCCATGTTTCACATCATTACTTCGAAAATCACAAACAACATCCACTCCTGTCAATTTCGCAAGTAACTCACCATCTCCAATTTGAAGAGTCTTTCTTTGAGCAGGTTTATGGTAAATCGTGTGTCCATGAAAACCAATCAAGTCGATTTCAACTACAGGAGTATTCGTTTTTGTCAGTAGTTGAGAAATAACTTCAGCGTGCTTGACAGTGATTTGCTTTTCTACGGTTTTAGATTGCTTACCAGAAGAAACAAGCTCTGATAATGTTTTTCTCAAATCTACCCCATAAGGTATTGTAATAGCTTCACCTGTTTCAACATGTAACAATCCGTCCGTTTTCAAAAATGCCGCATCTATACCATCAATCGAAGTGCCGCTCATTAATCCTATAACGTTTTTAGCATACTTAACTTCCGTTCGATTGCTCATAAGATCCTACCAATGTGTCCAGATTCAGCTTCAAGAAGTTTTTTGGCACTGTCTGAGTTGATTCCCAACTTTGCCATTACGACAGCAGTTTTTACATGATTTCCTGATTCATGTAACAGTTCAGCAGCATTTTCCATTGAAACTTCCCCAAGTTCAAATACCATTTCCAGCGCCCGTCGCTCAAGTTTTTTGTTTGTTGACTGAACGTCCACCATACGGTTTTGGTATACTTTCCCCAAGCGCACCATTGTGGCAGTACTAAGCATGTTGAGCACCATTTTCTGAGCTGTTCCTGCTTTAAGTCGTGTAGAGCCGGCCAGCACTTCTGGGCCAACCATAACTCCTATAGAAACATCCACATTCTCCAACAAAAGAGATGGTGAGTTGCAGGCCAAGCCGACAGTTGCAGCTCCCTGCTTACGTCCATATTCAACTGCAGCAAGTACAAAAGGAGTAATACCACTTGCGGCAATCCCAACTACCACATCGCGATCAACCACTTTTTTATTCCGCATAGTGTCTTCACCGGCACAAAAATCGTCTTCCGCTCCTTCAACAGCATCGGTCATTGCCGTTTCTCCACCTGCAATTATGCCTTGAACCATATCTGGTAGTGTTCCGAAAGTAGGTGGACATTCTGAAGCATCCAGCACTCCCATGCGTCCGCTTGTACCAGCTCCCACGTAAAACAAGCGTCCGCCTTTCTCTAGACGTTCTGTTATCAATTCTACTGCTGAAGCAATTTCCTGCTGTACTCCTCTGACTGCTTGCGCAATAGTTGCGTCTTCTGAATTCATTGTCTCTACAATCTCCAGAGCAGACATTTGATGCAAATGTAGTGTGTTAGAATTAGGTTTTTCTGTCAGCATTTGTAAATTATTTTTAGTTGATAATAAACTCCCTAATTTATTTAATTGCTCCGGCAGTCATTCCGGTGATAAATTGTTTTGATTCTATGATGAAAATCACCACAATAGGCAATGCTACCAATGTTAATCAGACAAAGAGGACACCATAATTGATGCTGTTTTCACCAAAAAACATTGTTAGTCCATGAGCCAGTGTTTTCCATTCAGGGTCATGAATAAACACCAACGGAAAGAAAAAGGCGGTCCAAGTATGCTTTAACTTGATAAAGATAGTTTAGATAAAAGCATCTCCATTTCGTACTTTGATTACTCCTGCTAACCATTTTGCTGCAGCTTCAGCAGACTCTTCTCGAAAGCTGTACGTACACAAAGTAGTCAAAGGCCTTGCCTCAGGCAGATCGAAAGAGTCCCGTAGTGCGACTACAGTTAACTTTTCGGGTGAAAA
>Ga0206683_10001406_pt1 | contig 16697 bp, 8 predicted proteins | sample M280m12015metaG_FD_155483 | JGI IMG/M metagenome (GOLD analysis project Ga0206683, IMG submission 155483) | Ammonia-oxidizing marine archaeal communities from Monterey Bay, California, United States - M2 80m 12015 | ecosystem: Environmental > Aquatic > Marine > Intertidal zone | place: USA...
GCCTTATTTTGCGTCAGATATTGTTCATGCCGGCGGGAATTACATGACAGATGGTATGGGCATCTCCGCATCAACAGACCTTGTATATGTGGAAAATTCCATTCCAAATTCACAGGTACTCCAGATCATGGAAGATTATTATGGAATTGAGACCTACCATGTATTAGATGACCCTAATAACACTTATATCGATCACATTGATTGCTGGGGGAAATATTTAAGCCCAACGAAGGTTCTCATCCGGGAAGTGCCTGCGAGCCATGCTCAATATGGTGAAATTGAAGCGACCGCCACTTATTTCGGAAATTCTACGAACGAATGGGGGGAATCCTGGGATGTTTACCGAGTCTGGACTCCCAACGATCAGCCTTACACAAATTCATTGATTTTGAATGAAAAAATATTGGTTCCTGTTACCGGAAGCAGTTGGGATGATGAAGCATTAACAGCATATGAAGAAGCCATGCCTGGTTTTGATATTTTGCCTTTTACAGGATCATGGGAATCCACGGATGCTTTACATTGCAGGGTAAAGGGGATACCTGATCTGGAAATGCTCCAGATTTTTCACAATCCCATTAACGACAGTACCGAAGCAATCGATAATGGATATCCCGTAGAAGTTATTATTGATGACTTAAGCGAAGCAGGTTTAATCGAAGATTCAATCAAAGTTTATTGGAAAATACCGGGCATGAATGAATGGAATTCAGACTACCTTTATGTATCCGATGTTCCGGAAGAGCCCAACACTTGGTCAGGGTGGATTCCAACACAGGAAGAAGGAACGATACAATATTATATTCAGTCTGCTGATTCATCCGGACGAATTGAAAATAGTCCACTGGCTGGTTGGCACGAATTTTGGGCATTGCCTCCCAATACCTGTTTAGAATGGGATTTAGGTGACATGAACAATTCGGGCAACATTGATATTTTTGATATTCTGCTCTTGGCTGATTATGTTAATTCCGGCTATTTTCCCGGCAGCTGTCCACAAACAGTTTCAGATATAAATAGTGATGGGAATTTGAATCTAATTGATGTGATTGCTTTGGTGAATATGATTATTTATCCGTGATTTTTCAGGTAACTGGCTGAACTAATATTCTTTCTTTAATTTCTTACTGATTTTACCACTCCAGCAGATAGAAAAATATGTCAGAAAAGCACCCACTTCTATACGAACCAACTACGGCTATCACCGATTACATTATTTTTATTTTAGGTATTACCTTTGGATGGTTTACTCTTTCTATCCAAGATTCTCAATTTCATCAACTTTGGGGAACATCTTTTATCACCATAGCCATTGGTGCACTTTTAGGTGGAACTACTCACGGATTTGGCCCAAAATTATCCCAGATTCTCCGGACGATTATTTGGCGGGCAACATTGATATTTGTTGCTGCAACCGGTTTACTATTAGCCATGTCTACTGCTTTAGTCTTTGTGACAGGGAAAGGAGAGGATGCACTATACATTACTGCTGGAGTTCTCCTTATAAGTTTTTACAATCGTATTCGCACTCAGGATAACTTTCAATCAGTAGTCATATTTTATTTACCCTTGATGGGAATTTCCCTTATTGGATTTCTAGTAGCATTTTTCTATTATGGAATAACCGGTGCACTATCCATTTCAATTGGATTATTGGTAAGCCTAGCAGCATCTTGGGTGCAAGTCATGAGAATATCACTTCATGAGAATTTCAATCATAATGATCTTTTCCATGTAATCCAGATGCTGGGGATGTATTTAATGTATCGCGGAGGATTGGAGATTCCACCGTTCTAAATGACTATGATAGAAACTCTTGATTCCTAACCTCAAATCCTAATTTCTAATCTTAATACTTATCCTATACCAAATATTCTTATAAATTCGCCAGCTATTTTTAGGAGAAAACGTGAAAATTGACGTTAAAATAATTAATGATTACACCCGAGAAGTCTCGGTAGATGTTCCTTGGAGCGAGCTGGAGTCTGACTTCGATTCAACAATTAAAAAGTTCAGTCGAAAGATCAAAATGCCAGGATTCCGTCCAGGCAAAATCCCAAGAGATCGCTTGATGCAGCAGTTCCAATCCAACATTGAAGCGGAATTTATGGAAGAGAATATTCAGAAATTCTATCTCCTGTCTCTCCAACAAGAAGAAATTATTCCGGTAAATCAGGCAGAGATCAGCGATGTCCATTTTCATATGAACGAGCATTTTTCATTCATGGCAAAATTTGAAGTTGAACCGGAGGTGACCCTGCCCAACATGAAATGGAAATCTTTAAAAGTGCAACGTTCAAACTATATTCATGATGAACACGATATTGAAGACGCTATTACTCAATTAAAGAAGGCACATGCCACCATCGCCACTGTGGAAGATGGTGCCAAGGAGGGAGATTATCTCATTTGCACACTCCAAAAATTGGATGTATCAGGTGTGCCCATCATAGGCAAAAAATACGAGAAGCAATACCTCCGAGTTGGAAAAGGATCTTTTACAGAGAATCAAAAGGATAAATTGATTGGTCTGAAACCAGATGATACCACTCGTATCATGTTACCCGTTAACAAGGAAGAAGGTGATGCAGAATATGAACTCACTGTGACAAATATTGAACGGGAGATCTTACCAGAATTAAATGATGATTTTCTGAAGCTAGTGAACCCTGAATTAACATCTGTTGATGAATTGACCGCCGATGTTGAAAAGAAGATTAAAGCTAATTTTGCAGAACGTTCTCAGACCGCATTTGAACGAGATCTTTCCGATGCTTTGATCGAGTTAGCCAATCCATCTTTTGCACCATCTATGATGAATAATTATCTAAATAATCTAGTAGAAGATGTAAAAAAACAGAATAATGGTGAGCCTATAGAGGATGCAAAAATAAGGGAACATTATAAACCTACAGCAGAACGTAATTTGAAATGGTTTTCACTTAGAAATAAATTGATTGAAACAGAGAAGATCAATGCTTCCCGTGAAGAAGTGGAAGGCGAAATCGAAACAATGATTGAAAAATCACCCCAATCTGAAAAAGAAATTAGAAAATTCTACAAGAAACCCAGCAACCGCCAGCGAATCGAAGATGATCTCATAGAAAAGAAAATCTTGGAATACCTTGAACAATTTGCTAAAGTTAAAGATGTAGAAGTACACACAAAAGACCTTCGGGGACAAGACCATGAACATTGATCAAAAGACACTAAATCAGCTGGTACCTATTGTTGTTGAACAGACGGGGCGATCAGAGCGAGCCTTTGATATTTATTCCCGGCTTCTTAAAGAACGGATTGTTTTCCTCGGTACACCTATTGATGATTACCTTGCATCCTTGATTATTGCCCAGTTGTTATTTCTAGAAGCAGAAGATTCTGAAAAAGATATTTTTCTTTATGTCAATTCACCTGGCGGTATCATAACAGCCGGCTTGGGAATATATGACACCATGCAATATATCAAACCTGATGTATCCACGATCTGTCTTGGTCAAGCTGCTAGTATGGGCGCATTTTTATTGGCCGGTGGAGCCAAAGGAAAACGGTTTGCACTGCCCAATTCACGTATCATGATCCATCAACCCATGGGCGGTGCGGAAGGACAGGCAACTGATATCAAAATTCAGGCGGATGAAATTCTTCGTATGAAAAAGCAGTTGAATACAATTTTGGCAAAAAACACAGGACAAAGCCTAAAAAAAATCGAAGCTGATACAGACCGAGACAATTATTTAACATCTAAACAAGCAATATCATACGGCCTGATAGATTCTATTATGTCAAAAAGGAAATGAGCAAGATTCAGAAAGGGAAAAGTCCGGAGATCAATCTGGAACCAGAAATGAATCAACCTCAAAACGGGTTTAAGGTTACTCTCCAAAAACCTTCAAAGATTAAGTCCAACCTGGATATTCATGTCATCGGGCAGGATGGTGCTAAAAAAGCCATCGCCGTTGCAGTATACAATCATTATAAACGAATCATTCACCAGGCCTACCATTCGGATGTTGAATTAGACAAAAGTAATATTTTATTGATTGGTTCTACTGGGACAGGAAAAACATTGATCGCTCAAACATTGGCTCGGTTTCTTTCTGTTCCATTTGCTATTGCCGATGCAACAACATTAACGGAAGCGGGCTATGTTGGGGAAGATGTGGAAAATATATTGGTTCGACTACTTCAGGTTTCTAATTATAATATTGCAGCTGCTGAAAAAGGGATCATCTATATTGATGAAATTGATAAAGTTGGACGAAAAAGCGCCAGCACATCCATCACCCGAGATGTGAGTGGAGAAGGAGTTCAGCAAGCTCTTTTGAAAATTCTGGAGGGCACCATTGCCAACATACCACCCAAAGGGGGACGAAAGCATCCTGAACAAAGTTTGATCCCCGTCGATACAACCAATATTTTATTTATTTGCGGTGGTTCATTTTCAGGATTGGAAGAGATCATTTCCCGACGGGTAGGTAAAGGCGAATTGGGCTTTGGCACCAAGAAAAATATACAGAAAAAAGATTCCAACGCAATTTTTTCCGACGTAAGGCAGGAAGATTTGATCGCCTATGGCATGATTCCCGAATTAGTGGGCAGATTACCGGTGGTGAGTACATTGGATACCTTAGATGAAAATGATATGATGCAGGTGATGCTTGCCCCAAAAAATTCCTTGGTGAAGCAATATGAGAAACTTTTTATGTTGGAAGGGATTGAACTGGAATTTCGTGAATCAGCACTAAAGGCTATTGTTCAACTTGCCATGGAACTAAAGTCGGGTGCGAGAGCACTTCGGTCTATCATGGAAGAACACTTGTTGGATATCATGTATGATATTCCTGAAATGGAAGGCGTAGAACGGGTGATCATTACCAGGGATACGATCCTGAAAGGTAAGAAGCCTCTATATAAACATAGTCGAAAACGGAAATCGGCTTGACCCTATAAGTCTTTTAAACATCTGAAAAGTATTCTCAACTTATTTCAATAATGTGATTTTTTGTATATCCCGTTTAGTTCCTGATATTAGTTCTATAAAATAAAGTCCTGATGGTATATTGGTTGGTTGCCATTTAATTTGATGATGGCCCGGTTCCAAATCTTCATGGATCAATGTTGTAATCAATCGACCCGTTAAATCAAATATTCTTAAGGACGTTTCGTCCGTGGTTGCAATAGCATATTGAATGGTTGTTTCAGGGTTAAATGGATTCGGATAAATTTGATTTAATGAGAACTCAGTTGGAAACTGGGTGGGTTCATCTAAAGATAAGACGTTATCGATTGTTACCATACCCGTCCCATTCACAAATGGTACACCATCATGTCCCCAGGCATCTATCAATATCATCACATTGGTTGTAACGGTAATTTCTTCGTTTAATTGGGCATCAGTACTCACAGCACAATTCACACGGAATAAATTATGGGAGCCTGATTCCAAAGGCATCTGCCAATTGGATAATCCAACAATAATATCTGAACCTGAAAGTGTAACATCAAATTCCCATGATTCCGTTAGATCAATAGGCTCAATCATAGGCGTCCATTCACTATTTTGGTTCCAATCTGTAAAAGGCTCACCCATATCGTAGGCTTCATTATCGTTTAGATCTTCAAAGGGTTCATCGCTGGGGCTAAGCAAATCGGGAGAGTGCGATAATTGAAATACCGCCATGGGAATTGGTACTGTACTATATAATGAAACAACATAAGATGCACCGCCTCCTGCTGTTCCTGTTCCATCTTGAATATTGAAATATTGATCCAGAGAATTAATATGATAAGTGGCTTGGTCGGATGCTGTCATACCAATTTCCACATTTTCATAATTAAAAGCTAGGCAGTATTCAAAGGATACATTTACATCTGTTTCAACACCGGTATTATTAAATAAAGTCAAATCTAGTATAGCGCCTGTGCCCGCTTCGATAATTGGATTCACTAACGTAACTGTATTATCCGTAAACATTACAGAATCAAAGCTCGTTCTTTCGGTGGGCTCTACAGCAATAATTTCCGGTACATTGGGTGAAAAATGGAGCTGAAATTCTAACTCACTGATTACCATCTCGTTACTCAGACCAATAGAAAAATTTCCTTCATTATTGGCATATCCGGATCCATTGTAAATAAATGCGGTCGCTAAAATGATTTCTCCATATTCTACATCGAAGGACATGAATTCATCTGAATCAGAAATATTGTTAATCCTTAGCATGGATACCACATCATAGAGGCTGGTGGTATTTGGTGTTGATGAATGACTAAATTCACGATTATCTGAATCGCCGGGAAACACATCGCCGCCATTACTGGGCCCGCCGTTTTCCAAAGCAAATTGACCATCAGCTTGTTCCAGTCCAACGCCGTAATAAGGTTCATTGGTATTGGGTCCCCACCCTTGAGCAATATTATCATTGATGTGCCAGATGGCCAAACCTGGTGTTGGCATGAGTGTATCAGACCCAATTTTTTGACGATTTTCAATAAGCCAATATTCTTCCGATACTTGTGAATGATTAACGCGAATAATAGTATTATTTGAATAGGATTGCTGTAAAGAAATAAGATTTGCGTTTTCCGTTATTTCAACAATATTCACCCATCCCAATCGATTTTTACACCATCCAACCATTGTGGCGGGATACCAGGGAGAATTTCCACTTGTCCCCCATGATCCACTTGCCATAAGAGCTAACTTTCCAGCACCTGTGGATGAATAATCTGTGTCATATAAATCGGGCAATCCTAAGGCATGTCCAAATTCATGGGCCAGTACCCCAATTGCTACAATGGTACCGCTTTGGATTTCTGGGTTCATGGTATAGCTGCTAATCGTTACACCATCATAATTAACGGATAAATTTCCAAGGCTTGATTTGTGGGACCAGATATTTGAATGATTTCCCTGTTCTGCGCCTTCACCTTGGTGAAGCAAATTCAATGCATCTACATAGCCATCATTATCATTATCATATAGAGACCAATCAAATCCTTGAGCTTCTAAAGAATCCACCATTGCCCGAACCAATTGTTGCACGTGTGCCCATCCATTTGGATTATTGTATCCATAATAATCATGTGAATTTGGTGCTGTGATCCAATTTGTTACTTCCGATATGGGTAAAAACTGACCGTAGGAAATTTCTTGGTAAAAATCTCGAAAGCTACCCGTGTTATTATAATTCAAATGGGTGTAGCCCGGTTGATTCATAATTAATTCAAAATCTGTAGAATCGTAGGTTGCAGCTGCATCTGGAAATTCTACGAGAATAAGTGGAACATGAAATGTATCGGTTCTTGTGGCTTGCAAATTTGGAATCGGAGCATGATCCTCTAAAATTCTTTTATCAGGACGGATGCCTTTTTGAATAGGAGAAGAGAGCAGGTTGGGTTCAGGATCTATACCAACTTTCAAATCCGAAGGAAGAAGACTGAAGCCATCATTGCCTGATGCGTATACCCACCAATTCTGGGGATTTTTTACTATCGTCCATTCATGGTATTCATGCCAACCTTGGAGATGATTCCCCCGATTGTAAATATAAATTTCAATACCATTGGGCTGGGTAACTTTAAAGGGAGTTGGGCTAGCAAGGTCTGCCATCCCTTTAGAAAGTAATAAAAAGATAAATATGTTTTTTAGATATTTCATAGTTATTATAAATTTTTTTAAAGGTTTCATAAAAAAATAACGACTAATCTGTCATTCTTACTTAATTTAACATCTTCTATATTCTTTTGAATTCAAGATTATATCAATGAAAAAATTATTGCCATTATTTCTGATTGTTATAGGTGTATCCCATTGGGCCTGTGAAAATACAGATAGTTCAACCCAAGAGAATAATAGTAATTCGTTCGTAAATACGTTGAACGACGACTTGACAGGTACCCAAGGTTCCATCACCGATTATTTCTACAATTTTAATGATGAAATCGATGCCAAATTTTTCCGGTATGATCCCAGCCTCATGGCTGCATTCCCTCATTACCTTGATTATTACAACCTTTCAGGAGAGACTCCACCGGAATTAGGATACCGTACCTTCCCGAACCATCTGGTTTCCATGACACCATCTGATGAATCACAATTTACCGAGCGGCATTATATTGATTCTCTTTCGGTCCAAGATTCCATTGTTCCTGACTCCGTACTGATGACTTCCACATCATTCAAAAACCTTGAAAAATTAGAATGGGATCTCTTGGCAGACCCATCACTCCAGAGGTATAAATTGGTGAATTCTGACTGGATTCAGGCGGACACCATGTTATATTTTTCAGACACCTTTGATGTGAGCGCTTATTGGTCTGTGGTGGATACCCCCTTTATAGATGAAGGACTGCTCTTTGTTGATTCTTCTGAATGGTTTGATACAAACTATGTCTTTCTGGCGGACGATGAAATAAGGTTTATTTCGAATTTTGAATTTGATAAACAACAACTAAGTGCTGATTCCCTTGTTTTCAGGATCAATACAGATTGTAATGATAATGGAGAATGGGATTCGGGAGAGAATCCCCTTGTGGATTATAATGGGGATGGGGAATATGAAGCACTTTATGAATATGAAGATAATAATAACAATGGTGAATACGACGCAGGTGACAATTTGATCGAAGATTATAATAATGATGGTGTTTATTCAATCGCTTATGAATTTGAAGATAGAGGCAATGGGATCTGGGATCCGGAAGAACCGTATTTTGATATTAATGGAAATGGAGTATTTAATAATAGTGAACCCTACCAGGATCGGAATTGTAATGAGATTTGGGACGATGTTGAACCCCGGGTGAATAATGAATCAGATTGTGCTGGTATCGGAACATTTACTGAAGACGCAGATGGTGGATTTTGCGATCGAGGAAATAAAATTTATGACTTGGATGAAGAATATATATCAAAGGATTCTGATGGTGACGGAACATTAGAAAAATATTTTTATGTCTTAGGAGATAAACCCAATAATCTAATTGTTGATTATACTGATCCTGAAAATCCCGCCGTTCTGTTAGAAATCAGTATGGGGGATGACATTATCGATCGTTGGGGACGAGAATACTTTGATTTGATTGAGACCATTGAATTTAATGACCTTAAACAGCAGTATGTGGATGATGTTGATTCGTTAGTCACGTTGTTTACACGTGAAAAAATTGGCCATATTAATGGGGGATCGCTTTCACCAGATGACTATTATATAACGAAGTCCGAATGGGTAAAAACTAGTGGAAGTGTATCAGAACGTTTATATAATTACCACATTTTCCACCAGCCGAATCATTTAAACCAGGTTGTTTATCCATCCTATTTTCTGCCAGTTGGTTTTTATTTTCAGCCCAAAGAAATCAATAACGGATTTTGGAGTGGGCAAAACCTTGAAAGCGAAGTTCTTTATTATACATATCAAGGCTCGCTGCGGGATGGTGAGCATGTGGATACTGCCTATTACGATACCACTGATATTGCAGTTTATTTTATTGAAAAAAGTTATGATGTTGAATCATCCAGTGTGACTGTTCCTGCAGCTATTAAAACTTTTGCATCCACTGGTAATGGTGATTTTGAATGTCTTGCAAATGGTTCTATAGTGCCGGATGGAAATGAATGTCCACCGACTGATACAACATTCACTGAATGTTTTAAAGTTACCCAAATCATGACAATGACAATGCTGGGAAGCGGTGTTGAATTTGGTCAACGAACAGAATCGTGGTTAGCATATAAAAAAGGCCTAGTGAAAAGTGAAATATATATTCGTTGGACTGAACACCCCTATAACTCTGACTGGACACAAAATGGTCCTCCAGATGTAAATAATGAAGCATGGGTTGGCTTGAATAAAATTGAATTAACGTCGCTTGATGTAACACCGAGTGCGGGAGTTTTTAGAAAATTAACTCAACCTGTTCATGCTATTAAACTTCGTGATATAGGTAATCACCCGGATTTTGATTTTGAGCCTTTACGCGTTAGCGCTCAAAAAGGAATACAAACCATCGACCTAATGGAGTTAACAGAATGATGAAACTGAAAAATATTTTCATTTTCTTGTTCCTTATTTCTTTTGGGCTTGCCGGTACGGATGGAACTATCCGCGGAAAAATCACAGATGTAAATGGTGCGACTCTTCCGGGTGCGAATATTATTATCCCAGAACTAAGCATGGGCGCAGCTGCGGATATGGATGGTAATTATTTAATCCTCAATATTCCTGTGGGTAATTATGATGTTGTTGTCCAAATGATTGGATATAAAAAAACAACCATGAAAGGTGTCACTGTTCTGATGGACCAAACAGTATGGCTTAATTTCAAACTGGAAGAAGAAGTCGTAGAGGGTGAAGAAGTGGAAGTGATAGGTCAGCGGGCTCTAGTGGAGAAAGGAACAACATCCAAAAAAGTCACCGTGAGTAAAGAAGCAATTCAAGCTTTACCTATTCGTGATTTAACTGAACTCTATACTTTACAATCCGGTGTGGTAAAGGTTGAAAGTAGGGAGAGATCAGTTCCTGGTCACGAAGAGCGAGGTATTGAAGAGATTCATGTGAAAGGAGGCCGATCGGGGCAGATTGCGTATATGATGGATGGTATGTATTTGCGGAATCCGATCTTTGGTTCCATCGGATCTGGCACTAGGCTAAACCTGTTTGCTGTAAAAGAATTTGACTGGATGGAAGGTGGATTTAATGCTGAATATGGTGATGCCCAGTCTGCTGTATCAAACTATCATACCAATTCGGGTGGAAAACAGATCACTTATAATATTAAGTTTGAAACAAGTCAGGTTGGTGCCCTGATCAATGCTGCATTGGGTAAAACTGAGGAAAATGAAAACTTTGATCTGATCCGTGGTTATAACGATCTGAATATCGGTATTGGGGGACCGATTCTAGGGATTCCCAAACTCTCTTTCTGGATTTCAGGGCAATATACAAATGAAGATAATTACAGTGTTTATGAATTTGATGATAGAGTTTTTACTCTTCATAATGGAGATTATTTTTATAGAACCGATGATGATCTAACTGCAAACCTGGAAAATATTACAAATAATCAAAAAGCACTTGTTTATCCTTGGGATAATGTGGCGGGTTTCCGCGGATTTGGATTTAGTGAGACCTGGGATGTTTTTGCAAAATTGACCTACAAGTTAACGAATAAACTCCGATTCCAAGGTGCTTATTGGCAGGTTGGGAACCATCGTCAATCTTTTAATCCAGATTATTTGTATTGGGATGAAGGGCGAAATGAACTTTTTCGTGATACGTATAGATTTAATTTCGAAGTAAATCACTCCTTGACCCAAAGAACATTTTATACAATAAGGACATCGAGGTTTACACAGGATCAATTTCAGGGAGTTCGTTGGCGGGATAATGATTCAGACGGCTATCCAAACTGGTTTGAATGGCGCCATCCGGCTGGCTACAAAGATATCTCTGATCCAGAAAATGGTAAAGTGATTCCTTATAGTATTGGGGAAGATGGAGACACAATTCGATATACCAATGTAGATGGACGCACCGGTTGGCACCATGGTGCAGAGCCTGGTTTATACAGTTGGGAAATGGCAGAGAATTTCAAAGATCAAAATGGGAATGGTGTTTGGGATGTGGGAGAAGACTTTACAGATACTAATGAAGATGGTTTGTGGAACGGTCCAGAATTGATCAAACCATTACTCCTGCGTGATGGCAGCCATTGGCTTGAGCCGGAAATGTACGAAGACCCTGAGCTTTTTTATGATTATCGTTCAATAGAACTTCGCTATCAAAACGTGCCAGGATACTTTAGAGCACCAATAAATCAAAGTTTTATTCCCGGGACTCCAAATCCTTATTACTATATGCCTAATATGGCTCAAGGTGGTATTGCTTGGGATGAGGGCCGAACATTTGGCGGTCACGATGTTTTTTATGCAGATTCTCGTGCTATTACAGATGAAATACGGTTTGATCTCACATCACAGATCACTGATAAATGGAAAGTAAGAACCGGCATAGACTATAAATACCATAAACTCAATTTTTATGAAGTCCAGGCACCATGGCTCGGTGCTGGTGCCTATATACAAACATTTGCTGAATTTTGGGAAGATACGGGTCCGGATGGTAAGGTTCTTGGAGATTCTGATTATTTAGAAGCGGATGAAGGTGAAGGTAATGGCCGCTGGGATAAAGGCGAAGAGTTTACAGATGCAAATAACAATGGTCAATGGGATGAATTTCGTGAACCAGAAGAATTTTCGGCTTATGTCCAAAATACATTCGAAGTACCCTGGATGGTGATTAATTATGGTATCCGGATTGATATGGTAAACTATAATACGCAGATCTGGGGTATGCCACCACCTTTGCAGGATTCTTTAGGAATCTATAGTCCCGGCAATCCATATTTTTATTCTGATTTAAATGATAATAATATCTGGGATGAGGATGAAAGTTACTCCGATATTGCTGGGCTTCCTCGTCAAAAGGTATTTCTAGAGCAATCTGGTTGGTTTTATAAGATTAGTCCACGGCTTGGGTTTAGCCATGTGATCACAGACAAATCCACTTTTACATTTAATTATGGTTTATACTACCAAACACCTGTATACCAAAATATTTACTTGAATACAAATAGGCTCGAAGATCCAGAAGACTTATTCGAAGAGGGAGAAGGTCAGGTTGGGAATGCAACTATGGGCGCAGAAAGAACGCAAGATTATTCTGTGGCCTTTAATGTACAAGTGGGGGAAAGTTGGGCCTACTCTTTTGGAGCATGGGTTAGAGACATGGACCAAATGACACGTTATAGCCATGAGCGTTCTGGAGTTTATACCTACCAAATTTCTGTCAATGGAGACTACGGTTCAGCCAGAGGGCTTGATTTAACGCTTGAATGGCGAAGGGCATCTTTTGGGTCCCAACTTCAATATACATACTCGATCTCTAAAGCAAACAGCGAATATGCTTGGGCCAGTATCAGTGGGCAATATGTAGATGCTCCGAGCCAAGAATCTATCACGTATTTTGATCGGCCACATGGTTTAACCTACTATGCCTATACCATGTTACCATACGGAGTCCAGGCGGGCCTAACTGCTAATTACCAAAGCGGGTACCCTTACACACCTATCATTTTTCGTGGGAAAGATCCTGTGGCAGATGACAGAAATCGTAACTCAAAGCGGGGACCTGGTTATAAGAATGTGAATGTTTCATTATCTAAATATCTCAAGGTCATGAATCATAAAATTGCTTTAGGGTTGAATGTTTTCAATATCCTGGACTTAAGAAATCCTGTTGATGTTTATCCAATGACAGGTAAACCTGATGATCCGGGAACCTATTATACTGATTATGTAGGGCTTCCCGGTACAGACCCCAGTGGTCAAGGTAAATATGCAAATAAATCCAGTGCTTATTATGATAGGCCTTGGCGATTGTCATCCCCTCGAGAAATTAACTTTTTTGTCCGCATCGATTTCGATTGAAATAAATGAAATATAATTATCTTTTTCATATTTTACTATTGAGTGCATTACTTGCTATAGATAAGACCTATGTGCAGCAACATAAGCCGAGTATTGATCCATTTCGTCAATCAAGCGCCGCAAAGATCGGCGATAATCCATTTCCTCCTAATCCCATGGGCGACCGTGCCAAAGGATTTGTAGATCAGGGACGTGTCAAAACAGCCATTACCAATTATGGTAGTTTTATCAATTGGGATGCTCATCCTTCCGGTATCTGGGGTGATTATTCTTATCTGCCGGCAGTTTCATTTATTGCAGGGGTCCCGGGTCATTCAAATACAGCGAATTATACTTGGGAGATCCTTGAAACCGTTGTGGATGAAGAAGGCATTCCAAAATATAGTTTATGGTCATCAACCAATGCTTATGAAGCATGGTATCCAACTTCTGGCGATACTGTATTTAAGGGACTTCTTTTTGATTTGGGCAATGATGAAGGGGTCTATCTTCCTGATAATGAAAAATCATCATTGGACGAATTTAATTCAGATAGGCTATTTATGTTTGATCATGAAAATCATAAAATCATATTAAGTACTTTTGGTGAATTGGATCCTAATAATTCAAGCACGCGTATTGGATTTATTTACCCATGGGCACTTCGTCCTAAATTAATCAGCCGCGAAAGTAGTTTTGATTTTTATGATTATGGTCCAGATTTGGAGGAATGGACCGATGATGACTATTATGTGTATTATGGTGCCAATGCGGCTGAATCTCATTTTATCGATACTGACTATAAAACCGATTGGCACGCTTCTACAATGTCGAGGATAAATACCCATCAATCAGAATTTAATGCCGAAGATGTTTTTAAGGATTCACCTTGGATTTCTGGCGAAGATACTTACCCGATTTTAGCTCATTCCGGATATTCTCAGACTTGGCCAAAAAAATATAATGAACAAACAGGTTTGACGGAATCGTTTTGGCCTGGATGGTGGGCGAAAGATTATAATATCAATTTACCTGGTTGTTCTCAATCCCGGAAAGATCCTGATTGCTGGGAGGATGTGCCGGGTAGGTTTATTTCCGACATGGATGTATATATGGAATTCGATGACCGCTGGTCGCACCGAGCCAATAATATCAATACCAACGATGAGTATGAGCAAACAGGCTATCCCATGGGGCTGCGTGTCATGGCTTCCGCCCATTCTTATGGTGTCTCCTATGCAGAAGATATCATGTTTGTGACAGTAAAGGTTCGAAATGAGAGTGGTGATTTTTGTGCTGAAGATGAAGATGGAAATCCCGTATTAGACAAGGATGGAAATCAAATTTGTGGAGAAGGGATGATCATGCCAGATGGGACCAAGTTAAACCGCGGTAAAGGTTTTGACTATAGTGGAACGGCGCTTGGATTTTATATGGATGCAGATGCCCTAATGGGTGACTGGGACGGTTATAATGGTTTCTATCACACCAACGGCGATGATTTCATGAAATATTATTGGGATGTGTTTGAGGTCAATAATGATAGGATGCTTATCAGTATGGCCATGATAGGTGACCACGATGGTGTATCGGGTGCTCTTGGGTATGCACTGGATGAGCCTTCTGCAGCGGTTCACCCAGGAAACGAATTTGGTGTAGTTGCTACTCAGTTATTGGATTCTCCTAAAGCAACTGGCATGGTGGATCTTGATCAGGATGGTACGATTGATATTTTTCCCGGAGAACCGTTAAAAATGACAGATTGGCATTGGGTGGATTGGTATCAACGACCGGGAGTGACTCGGCCCGAAGATTCTTCCCCGCCATGTTATGCGGGAAGTGAAGGCTGCCCTGTTGCAAGGAATAAAGAAGAAATTTTATACAAACTTATGGTTGGGGATACATCCAATTTGAGCGAGAATGAAAATGCTTGGCATTTTCACACACAAAATCCTGGAACGGATTTTGGAACTGAACTCAATCCTCATTTTGACTCGGTTATTGGGTTGAAGGAAGAACCGGTATATCTGCGGGATGATCCTGGCCTGGATTGTGTATTGATTATGAGTTGTGGACCATTTGATTTACCTGTTGGTCGAGAAGTACCATTTTCATTCTGTATTATTTTTGGTCAAACTGAAAGTGATTTGATTAATAATGCACGGTTTGCTCAAGTTATGTATAACTCACGATATCAAGGATTCACACCACCAACCAGACCCACCGTTTATGCCGAAACAGGTCCAGGAGAAGTCAGAGTTTATTGGGACGATAGGGCCGAAACTGCCAAAGATGTGGTAACCGGTTATGCTGATTTTGAAGGATATAAAATATTTAAAAGTTTGGATGGTGGTGGTGCCTGGGGCGAAGCCAATGATATGATCTTTGACACAGATGGTATTTTTGCCGGCTGGCGCCCCTTCAAACAATATGATCTGTCTGCGGAAGAAGATTCACTTCATTGTATTTATTCCAGCGATCCCGAAGATTGTGTAGATGATCCCTTGCAGCAAAGAGGGCATGCCATCAATGGAGAAGACCCTTATTTTCCATGGTTCAATATTGGGATGGATACTGGGCTGGATCCCATACGCCTCACTGAACCAAAGGTCATTAATGGTGATACTATGACATATATGTATGTAGACAAGGATGTCACAGATGGTTTAGAATACACCTATTCAGTCGTTTCTTATGATATGGGTGTTGAACCACCCTACACAACAACTTATAAAGATATTGGAGACGGTACTTTTGAAGCTGTGATCGATACCAATTATTCAAATCCTGATAAATGGGCTGATCCGGATGGATATGCTTCTATTGAAAATTCAAAAGGCACAACCATACTTGATCGTAACTTTGTTCAAGTTTATCCGGGAGTGACACCCGCTAATGATGTAAGTAATATTGGTGTAGTTCCCAATCCATATAAGGTACAATCTGGATTCAAGGAAAATGAACACTTAAGACAAATCCGGTTTACAAATCTGCCTGAAAAATGCACCATCAAAATTTTTACATTAACAGGTGAACATGTGAGTACCATCCAGCATGAAAATGCAGAATCAGGAAATGTATGGTGGGATATGCGAACCGTGAATAACCAAGAAATAGCACCGGGACTCTATCTATTTCATGTAGAACAATTTGGAAATTCTAATGATGCCTATGTTGGTAAATTTGCGGTGGTTCGATGAAAAATCTATTCATAGTGCTGTTGTTG
>Ga0206683_10001407_pt1 | contig 16691 bp, 27 predicted proteins | sample M280m12015metaG_FD_155483 | JGI IMG/M metagenome (GOLD analysis project Ga0206683, IMG submission 155483) | Ammonia-oxidizing marine archaeal communities from Monterey Bay, California, United States - M2 80m 12015 | ecosystem: Environmental > Aquatic > Marine > Intertidal zone | place: USA...
AGTAAAGAAGCTGAAAAAATCAAAGGCATGGTTGCTTTTTGGAATGGAATACAAGTAATCTAAATAGTAGATCATACTAGATTTCTTATGGTGGGTCCACAAGATGGAGGCTTCGGTTTTGATCAATCAAAAAAATATACCCGTGTAGATAATTTAGAAAAAATATGTGTTCAATGTCAGGCAGGGCAACACAAAAAATGTCTGTTCAAATCAAAAGAAGCGCCTAGTTGTGATTGTGAACACTGTCTGATTTATGGCTAGAATTAGTTCTAGCTTAGAAAAATAACCTTTAATCATAACTATTTCTATAATTTTAAAATGGAAAAAACTCCTAATGATTCAAAAGCTGAAGTAATCATCAGAATGTTTCCTTCTGATGCAAATCCTGCAGGAAACGTTTTCGGTGGTGCAATCTTAAAGCACATTGATATGGTTGCAGGAATTGTTGCTCAACGTCATAGTCAAACAAATGCTGTAACTGTTAGCATGGATAAGATCAGCTTTCTAAAACCTGTCTTTGTTGGAAATGTATTGTTTGTAACTGCCAGGGTAAATTATGTCCAAAAATCTTCTATGGAAATAGAGGTTAATGTTGAAGCAGAAGATATTGCAAAGGGAACTCGTGTACTTACTGGTAATGCATTTGTAACATTTGTTGCATTAGATTCAAATGGAAAACCAGCTCCTGTTCCACAACTTCGTGTAGAAACATCTGACGATCAAAAACGTTTCGATGAAGGAAAACTTCGTATGCAGCAAAGATTGAAACAACGAAACACTTAGGCTTTTACTAGTTTTCGGTCTGTAAAAGATACTATTTTTACATCTTTTAGTTTTTTGCATAAATTTCTTATTGTCACACTGCTGATGGCCGCTGCTTTTGATATTTGGGTCTGAGAAACCTTTTCATTATTTACAATTGCAGCCATATAGACTACGGTTGCAGCCATTGCCATTGGATTTTTCCCACTTGTAATCATCAATTCTTCAGCCTTTATCAAAAATTTTATTGCATCTCTTTTTGTTTTTTCAGATGCCCCAACTTCAGTTGTAATTCTTGTGATGAAACTGACTGGGTTGTATGTTTCAAGTGTCAAATCTAAATCCCGTACTAATAACCGGTAAATTCTATGTATTGAGGTTCTTCGTAGATTTGTTGCATTTGCAACATCTTGTATAGTTCTTGGAGTATTTGTAAATCTACACGATGCATATACGCATGCACTCAAAATAACTGGTATGCTTCTACCTCTTCCAATCTTTTTTGCCAAAGTTTTTCTGTAAATGTATGCAGCCTGTTCAACGGCTGCATCTGTAAGTGATAATTTAGCTTTCAGACCTTCTAACAATGTGAATGCTTTTTGCATATTTCTATGCCCTGGCAATGCCTTACTATTTTTATCCCACATTCGTAAACGGTAAAACGTTCTTTTCATTTCTCCGCTGAGATTTTTGCCTGTTGCATCCTTATCTGATTGTTGTATAACGGTGGATAATCCCATGTCATTGAATGCAAGTGTTGACTTTCTACCGGTTCTAGATTTTGACATGTAATCTTCACCTGTTTGTACGGATTCTGGGCCAAGTTCTGCTGCATTTTCTGTTATAACCTCTCCACACGATGAACACATTACTTCTCCTGTACTGCTATCAGAAACTAAGAGAACCTCTTTCTCCTTATTGTTTTTACAAATGTGATCATTAGATTCAAAATCTTTGTTCACTGATTACATATGGTGCTTTGAACATATTAGGAAAGAGGTCTAGTGATAATATTTTTAATTTATCACTATTCTTCTGAATTATTTTGATGATGTAAATTTACCATGATAAATGACATTTCTTTTAGGAATTCATATTCTCCATTTGACCAGGAATATTTGTTAGCATTATCCCAAAACTCCTGCCCATGTTTTGATTCAAAATTTTCAGTTTGCATGTTATATGTTGGATTTTGATCTATAATATTCAAATTGCCTCTTCTGATTGACAAAAATGCTCAAAAAAATTGATCCATTAATGCGCAAAAATTGATTTTTCACTGAGTTTAGGTCAATCATATCTACAAAGTATCACATTTACCTATGTCGCCTCATTCAAAGACATGAAAGCAAGATTTGATGGAAAATGCAAAAGCTGTGGCGATGATATTCGTAAAGGTAAGGAAATTGCTAAAAATACAGACGAGGTTTGGGTTCACAAACACTGTGTTGAAGAATTAGTGGATTTACCTTAAATCATATATCCGCTGTTTTTTTATTTTTAGTATGCTCATTAACCCTGTTGATTTACTTCTCTGGACATTTAGAAGAAATGAAAATGATGTCGTAAAACTATATGATGCATTATCTCCAATAATGGAAGTTTCTACTGAAGGTGATATGCTAAATTTTGGATATTGGGATGATTTTACTCCACATCCTGTTGATGCGCAAAAACGGCTTTGTCAGATGATTGGAGATCTGGCTGAAATTTCTTCGGCAGAGATAATTGCTGATATTGGAAGTGGCATTTTAGGTCCTGCAAAAATTTGGAATTTACAATACCCCTCTCTACAGATATCTTCGGTAAATGTTAATTTTTCACAGTTATCTTCAGTCACTTCTGGTAACATATCAAAACTAAACTCTACTGCAAGAATGCTTCCTTTTGCAGATTCTTCATTAGATCGTGTGATTGCACTAGAATCTGCTCAACACTTCAAGCCTATTGGGGATTTCATTTCTGAATCAAATCGTGTTCTGAAGGATGATGGAATTCTCGCACTTGCAATTCCTACTGCAATCGATAATTCTAATTTGAGTAATCTCGGTATTTTGAAATTCACATGGTCCTCAGAACACTATTCACAAAAACAGATCATTGATGAAATCTCTCAAAATGGGTTTGATATTATAGAATCAAACAATGTTGGGAAAAACGTCTATTCTCCATTAGCTGAATATTATATTAACAATCGTGATGATTTACGCAAAAAGATTCTTACTCGTTATTCTAAGTATGTAGAAAAAATTCTTTTTGAATCAATGAAAAAAATGCAGTCTTCATCAGAGAACGGTCTGATTGATTATTTGATAATAAAATGTAAAAAATTAGCACTAGACTCACGCTAGTGCATAACTATTATATATAATAATTGGATAATATGACCATGGGCGCATCATGTAAAGGAATATGCACACAGCATAAAATAGTGAAAGTTCCAAACTCACAAAAATACCAATTTGGACTAAAACGTTGCAGTTGGTGCGAAGTATGGCTTAAAACTGAAGCGATTCGTTGTCCTTGCTGTAAAATGATCTTAAGAACAAAATCAAGAAACAAAAGAAGAGTACTATCTGTAGAATCAGCTGCTACTGCATAAAATGAACTCTTCTTCTAAAATTAAGGAGATTTCAAAAAACTCATCGATTAAACCCGTAGTCATAATTGGTGCAGGTGTGGGTGGTTTGTCAATTGCGACACTTTTGGTAAATGATGGACACAACGTTTCAGTTTATGAAAAATCTGACCGAGTTGGTGGACGTACTGCATCTATAGAATTCAAAAACCATATTTTAGATAACGGTTTTCATATTATGCCGTTTTACAAAAAATCCGCAATATATGAAATTTTAAAAAATGTCAAAATAGAATCTAGACTTAAACTTGCAATTGTTGATAAAATCGCATTTTATGATAATGGATTTCACACATATCCAAAAGGGATTGTAGACATTCTCAAAATGTCATTAATTCCATTCAAGAGTAGAATTTCATTATTGAAAATTTTACTTCCAATGGCATTTACTAGTATGGAAAAAGCAGAAAAATTAGATGCTGTACCCTTAACACAAGTAACCTCAAAACTTGATTTTCATTCTAAGCAGTTTTTTGATGCTGTCTGTATGCTTGCATTTGCTGATACTCCTGATCACATCTCTCTTGGTGAATTTGCAAGAACCATAATTAGAGCAAATCCGTTCAAAGGAGGAACAAGCGAATTTGCATATCCTGACATGGGTGGATATGATCGAATTAGTGATGTTATGGCTAATTATGTAAAGGAAAATAATTCTGAAGTCAGTCTTGGTCATTCTATAAAAAAAGTTATTATTAAAAACCAAAAGGTTGCTGGAGTGGAATTATCTGATGGTGAAATAATCGAAACTGACTGTGTAATTATCGCATATCCTGCATATCATGCAATAAATCAATTATTTGATTCTGGAGTTTTTGATGATGATTTTATTAAAAAAACAAACAGATTAAACAAAACCACATCTGTAGTGGAAGTTCATTTTGCATTATCAAAAAGACTTGATGACCGTCAAGTTGTATTTCCTGTAGGTGAAAATTACGTCTCAAAAGGAATTTTCTTCATATCAAATATTACTCCATCAGTATCTCCAAAAGGAGAACATCTCATTATAGTTGGCACTCCTGTAAGGCCTGAAGAGACTGAAGATCCTGCAAGAATCAAAGAAATTGTTTCAAAAATGAAACAAGAACTGTCTGAAATTTATCCTGATTTTGATGACTCATTATTATGGGATAGACCTATGGCTTGGAAACTTGTGGAGGCTGTGGTAAAAGAACCGGGTTTGGTTTGGAAAAACAAAATGCCACATTCTGTGTCAAATGTTGACGGATTGTTTTTTGTAGGTGATTCGACTATTAGTTATGGTATTGGAACTGATTCTGCAGCACACAGTGCAGTTTTAGCACATCCGTTGATACAAACACATCTATCTTCATTATGAGTGATCCTTTGCATAATTTGCAAACTCATCTAAAACCATTTTCATACTACTTTCTATCTTACTTTTAGCGAACATTCCTAAAATTTTAAGTCCACCTGATAATACAAAATCAACCTTGATTGTAACCTTTGTCTGTTCTCCCACTTTTTCATATGTTTCATCAAAGACTGTACCTTTTGCTTGCCCATCTAGCATTTTGACAACATGCCTATCTGGTTTTTCTACAACATGCTCTGTAGTAACGTTGACTGTTTTTCCTAGAAATCTTAAGGTTTCAAAAATTGTTGTTGCATTGCCATCTCTTTCAACTATTTTTAATTCTAGAAAATATTCTGGAAGAATTTTTGTAAATTTTTCATAATCTGTACTGATTGCAAAAAATCTATCTCTATCAATGTCTACTAATTTTGTAAATGAAAATTTTGACATGCAATTCCATATGCTTTATTGAATTAATACCTAAAGATTTATGATAGTTAGGCACTAGACTCACCATAGGGCACTAGTCTTTAATACCATTACGGTGTCAAAAGTTTAATGAAAGCACTACTCGCGGGAATTGCAGGCGTTTTACTATTGACATCTATGGTCGGCAGTGTAGATGCAGTTAATGTCCCTGATTGGGTAAAAAATAATGCAGGATGGTGGGCAGAAGGCCAAATTGACGATGCTGCATTTGTTTCTGGTGTTCAATACATGATTGAAAATGGAATAATCAATGTTCCATCAACTACCAGAAGTTCAGGTGCTTCTGATACCATTCCATCTTGGGTAAAGAATAATGCCGGATGGTGGGCCGATGGAACACTAACTGAAAATGAGTTTGTTAATGCACTTCAATATTTAATAAAGATGGGTATCATGCAAATTAGCGCAAGCGCTGTAAGTGATGATGGTGCATCAAAATCACAATATCAATCTATACCTAAAGAAACTACTAAGTCACAATCATCTGGTAATGCAGATCTTGATGAAATGTTAGTAAAATGCCAAGGCGGTGAAAACAAAAGAGAAATCCGTGAATGTGAAAAAGTAATCAAAGATGAATATAAAATAAAAACATACCAGAATAGTGGTGAAAAATTCCAACTTGGTAATGTTGCATACTATTATGTATCAGATTGGAAAGAGGAAAGTCGAAAGGGAGTTAAAGAATACAATAACATTGCATACACTTCAACAGGACAACCTCTCCTAAACTTACAAATGATGGTTCAAAACACTGGTTCCTCAAATGAGACACTAATGTGTACTAGCCCATCCATATGTAACTACACTGTGTGGGATGGTGGACACAAGTGGGTAAATTCTGGTTCTGACTTTACATCTGGTAATGTCGTAATAAAACCGGGACAATCTAAATTTGTTAATATCTTATGGGGTCCTGCAATAGGTTATGGTAGTTATGAAAACTTTGAATATGATCCTGATAAAGACTACTATCTGCGAATTGCAGAACCATTCGGTAAATTAGATCTTCCATTGAATCTAATAGTTGTACCATAACATTTCTCTTTTTCTTATGATGCATGATGACTGACATAATCTGGGGAACTGTCACAAAAATTATTTCGACAAACTCTTTTGAGATGAATGTATCTCATCAAAAAGATACTAACAATGACAGCTATCAGGATGTAGAAGAAATTAATTTTACTGAAATTGATATTCCAAGCATTCCTGTAGACATAAACTCTAGAAACATCTCTCAAATCGAGGAAAGTCTCAATGATAAATTTGTAAAATGTGAAATCTCAGGCAGGAATTCTGAAAATAGACTCGTTTGTTCTGTATCTCATTCTGGCGCTGGGGGATATTGATGCGGACTGCTCAAATCTTAAAGGAAATAACAAATTCTAAGTATACCGATATAGTATCTGGAAAAACTCCTGCTCTAATTGTGCCTAATGTACTATCAAGTTCACATTGCACTTTATTATCTAGAAAAATACTGAAGACAAATTTTATGGGGTCTAGTCCTGGAATATCTAAAAAAATTGGAACGTCTCTAAGCTCTCACATTTATGAAAAATCACAATATTTCTCAAATGCTTTGCTATCCAATCAAACTCTCAAAAATCTATTTTCAGATAATGTTTCTCCAATAGTTATAATGCAACAAACAATTTCAAAAATACTTCAAAAACAATTATCTCCTGCATTTGAAAATGAAATGATCTATTCTCTCGCAATGATTAGAATTCATGAACATGGTGATTCTGTACATTTACATCGTGATAATTCTAATTTTGAGATGTCTGAATATGGAATAAGTAATCTAAAAAATCAACTATCTGCAATTCTTTATCTTCAATCTCCACACCATGGCGGTGAATTAACAATCTATGACAAGATGTGGGACAAAAATGACGAACGAATGAGACATCCTGAGTTTGGTTACTCCTTAGATTTAATCAAAAATGTAACTCAAAAAAAAATATTACCTGTTACTGGCAACATGATTATATTTAATCCGAAATTATATCATCAGGTGGAATCGGTAATTGGACTTAAATCTCGTATTTCCTTAGGATTCTTTTTTGGTGAAAAATCAAAAAATCATCTTTGCTCTTGGACATGATTATTTGACAAATACTTCCATAGCATCAAATTTTATTTCATTATTAAGAATTTCTTGAAAAATTAGGTCCGATTCTATTTCTAATGTTTTTGCTGTGCCTTTGAATTTAATGTGATCCTGAACATAAACACCTGATGCAGCTGATAATCTAACTAGTATTTCATTATCAGTAACTCCCAATACTGGAAATGGTACTTTGATAATTCTCTCATTTTTTTGTGCATGGATGTTTATAGAATATTCTTTGCCGTGAAATATGATTCTACCTTTAAAAATATCTTCATTTTTGGTAAGATATTTTACTTTCATCTTGAATGGTAATTTTAGTTGCACAACCTTATTCCAAAAAATTGGTATTTAATAAATAAAAAAAAAATTTATTGTTAGCACTATTAATCAAGGCTAAAAATGGACACTAGGCAGAACTGGCTTCATCCGTTAAATCCTCAAATCTCTATAGTTCATTATGCGGAAAATCGTGTTTATAGGATTCTTTTGCTTATTGATGCTGCCTGCATCAGCATTTGGGCATAAATTGATTCCTACAGATGGTACAAACATTGATTATGAATCTGCACTAGAAATTCCGAACCCCGTGATTTCTTGGGCAATGTATGAAGAATTAGATAATAATGCATTATTTTACAAATTTGATGCAAAAAAAGATGATAGGCTTTACAGCAGTATTGTTATACCGAAATTAGATAATTTAGAAAAATTCACTCCTTCACTTGTATTGATAGGTCCTTCAACGTTTCTTAATCTGGTAGATGAGCTTAATGTGTTAGACACTGACAAAAATTTTGATTATCCTATTCCGGAAGGTTATGATGCATATGTTTTTGATTACTCTGGTTCTACTCCTTCCAAGGAGTTCTATGAGCCATTTGGCCAAATTACATACTGGGAACGTCAAGAAATTGATCTTGAGATAGAAGCGCCAGGTACCTATTACATGGCGGTATTTGATAAAACCGGTTCATCTGGAAAATTAGCTCTTGCTATAGGATATGTAGAGGATTTTTCTGGAAATGATTTTGTAACCGTGCTGCCATATGCATGGCTTGAATCAAGATATTTCTCTGAGGACTTTACACCACTTATCATATTTGTTGGAATTGTATCTGGTATCTTTACTCTAATTGGTTTTTCAATATACAGAAAAATTAAACGAAAATAAATATTATCTAGGAAATATTATTCTAATTAGTGGAAAACAAATTCCAAAAAATGTTGGAACAAGCATCCGATCTTACAGAAGATCAGGAATATGAAGAAGCCATGCTTCTATATGATAAAGTTCTTAATTCTGATCCAAAAAACATTCCTGCATTGCTAGACAAAGCTGCAACCTTACAAAGAATGGGAAAAAACTCACAATCATTTCAGGTTTATAATTTTGTTTTAAAGCAAGATTCAAAAAATTTGGATGCATTAATTGGAAAGGGAACTTTACTTCATGCAAAATCTAAATTTTCAGATGCCATAGAATGTTATGATTCTGCATTAAAAATTAAGCCTCGTTTTGCAATGGCGTTTGCATGTAAGGGTATGTCATTAGGTGAAATAGGTGACCTTGATTATGCTCTGGTTTGTTTCAAAAAGGCACTTACCATCGACAAAGACTATGATTTAGCAAATATGGGTAAACAAAAGGCACTAGAACTACTAAAATCACAAAAATCTAAAAAATAGAGACATCGCCTGGGGCTGGTCCTCTTTTACCTTCGTTCTCATGGTATTCAAAAAAATCCTTGTGTTCTGACTCTTGATGTTTTCGTAAATTTTCATAGTCGTCAAATGTATCGTGACACAAAAAGCATTTTGGCTTATCCTCGTCAACTAATGGCAATACCATACTAAAACTTGGGTTGCATTGTTTTATATTTTCATTGTTATCAAATGAATCATGTTAGAAGAGTTGGTTGGAACTTCGACCGCAATTGAACATGCCATAAATGATGAAGAATTAACATTTGATGACGGTATGGAGATCCTAAATGATGATAATCTTCACGTTATTGGCGCAGCAGCTGATATTGTTAGAAAAAGACTAGTAGGAAACACTGTGTCATTTGCAGCTTCGTATTACATGAACTATACTAATCTATGCGCTGCTAGCTGTCAAATGTGTGCATTTTATCGTAAAGGTGAAGAAGATGATGCTTACACCCTTACACCTGATCAAATAGAAAAACGGGTTGCAGCCGCAAAAGATTTGGGTGCAACTGAAGTACACATAGTAGGAGGATTCCATCCTGATTTGCAACTTGATTATTATGAGCAAATGATGTCTACAATAAAACAAAAACACCCTGACATGACTATTAAGGCATTCACTGCAGCAGAAATTTTCTATCTCTCAAAATTAACAAAAAATTCTATAACTGAAATTTTATCTAGATTAAAGGATGCAGGACTTGATTCAATGCCTGGCGGAGGAGCTGAATTATTCCATCCTGATGTTCGCTCAAAAATTATTCGAGGAAAATGTACTGGGCAAGAATGGCTTGATACAATTGAGACTGCACACAATCTTGGAATTAAAAGTAATGTCACAATGCTTTATGGTCATATAGAAAAACCAGAACATATTGTTGATCATTTGATAAAGATTAGGGAATTACAAAAAAAGACTAAGGGTTTTATCACTTTGATTCCCTTAAAGTTCAGTCTTGATAATACTGAACTTGAAAAAGAGCATCAAGTCACTCATGAATCATCTTCTATTTACGATCTAAAAATTATTGCATTATCAAGATTAATGCTTGCACAAACGCTCAACAATATCTCTGTCTATTGGGTTGCTTATGGAACAAAACTTGCTCAAGTTGCATTGTCTCACGGAGGAAATGATTTGGTAGGTACCGCATTTTCTGAGGAAATTTATCGCGCAGCAGGTAAACCAACTAATTCTTCATTATTGGAATTGGCAACTCTTGCAAAAGAGATTGGTCGTACTCCTATTCAACGAAATACATTTTTTGAAAAACTTCAAACCTTTACTTAGTTGCAGGTTTTCTCTCTGTTTTCTTTGCACCGCCTTTTCTTTTCTTACGTGCTCCAAAACTAATCAATACTAGAAGAAATCCAATTCCAACCAAAATACCTGAAAGTGTTATAAAATCTTCATTCTCTCTTTCCTGAGTTAAAAACTCTACAATTTCATCGTCTGTCATTCCTTCTCTACCGATTGGTGTCATGTCTGTTAACATTGCAGAAAGTGCCATTCCAACAATAATCATTACCATGCCTCCTACTAAAATTTTCTTATCTACTAACATAACATCATTTAGGGAATGTAGATTTAATATATAATTCTGAAAACCTCTTTGTATGTCACAACTTCCACATTTCGCCAGTAAGGCATTTCTGGCTCCAATGGCTGGAGTTAGTGATCCTGCTCTACGTATAATGTGTAAAAAAATGGGTGCAGGACTTGTTGTAACTGAATTGACTAGTGTAAATGCAATAGTTGCAAAGCATAAACAGCTAGAATCTCAATCAAAAAATATTACTGAATTTATAGAATTTTCTGAAAAAGAGCGACCATTGTCTGTTCAATTGTTTGGTTCTGATATTCCTGCATTAGAAAAAGCTGCAAAAATTGTTTCACCACATTTTGACATGATTGATTACAATATGGGGTGCCCTGCACCTCACATTACAAAACAGATGGCAGGCGGTGCATTATTACAAAACTCTGATCTAACTCGAGAAATATTTCGTACACTTGTAAACGCTGTCAAAAAGCCCATATCTCTAAAAATGCGAATGGGTGTTACAGAAGAAAACAAATCACTTTTCTTAGAAATCTCAAAAATTGCGGAACAAGAAGGAATTCAAATGATGACACTACATCCGCGAACCGTATCACAAGGATATTCTGGTCATTCTGACTGGGATATGATTAAAAAACTGAAACAAAATGTATCTGTTCCTGTAGTTGGAAATGGTGACATTCTATCTCCTGAAATTGCAAAAAAAGTTCTTGATTATACTGGCTGTGATTATGTGATGGTAGGAAGGGGGGCAATGGGTAATCCTTTCATTTTTGAACAGATTAATGACTATCTTGATTGTGGGTCGTACAAACAGTATTCATTTACAGATAGACTAGAAGCATTTGTTACATATCTTGAACTAACAGAAAATTACAACATTAGATTTGCAAACATCAAGCAACAGGCTATCAGATTTACAAAAGGAACTGTAGGGGGTGCCCAACTTCGAAACAGACTTAGTACTACAAAAAATACTGATGATCTAAAAGAACTGCTTTTGCAAAAAATAACCGCTTAATCACTTGTACAGGTCAAATTCTGGACTTCTTTGTTGACTTTTTACTTCTGACATTACTGCTTTTACAACCTCATTGTGATTGTATGTCAAATGCCTGAGAAATTTTGCTGATACGTCTGCTCTTACCTCATCTTCCGCAAAAAGCATCTCTTCAGATGACAATTCAGTCATCATCTCTTTGCATTCTATGCAAGGTTCAAAATTCAAGAAAAGCTTCATGAATATTTTTCACTTTCGGATAATAAATACTAGATGTTGACTTGATGGGCTTGGAATTAGAATTCTTCGTCATCAATGAAAAGTCCAGAGTAATCATATGCAGAATCATTATTTGGATTTGTTTTCATATCGAGTATATGTGAATTCTGAATATAAGCAGTATGAACAATTTATCTTTGATTCATTTTTTACAATGGTTTTGAAATTTTTAACTTAAAATCTGGAACCAGTCCCTTTTGTTTTGCCATATCAAACATTAGTCTGACCGCTTTTTCTCCAGGCTCGCCCATATCCACTGTCACCTCATTGACGTACATGAGCACAAACTTTTCAATTAACTCTCTTGACTTTCCTCTGCTGTACTGCATGGCATAGTCGAGTGCATCTTTTATGTTGTTTCTTGCAAATATAATGGAATCCTGTAGGTACAAATCAAATTTGTTAATCAATTCTGGACCTAATTTCTCATTCATCACATTCACTCCTAATGGAACTGGTAGTCCTCCTGACTCCTTGTGCCACCATTCTCCAACATCGAGAATTTTCTGTATTCCTTCTTGTTCAAATGATAGTTGTGTTTCATGAATTACCAATCCGACATCTACCTTGCCGTTTCTTACGGCCTCTGGTATTTCACTAAAGTTCATCTCAACATAATCAAATTTACCAATCATTAGCTGCAGTAGTAGATATGCAGAAGTCATTTCACCAGGTATTGCAATCTTTGATTTTTTTATCTCATCAATTGTCATAGGCTTTGTTGCAGTAACAATTGGACCATATCCAATTCCAAAACTTCCGCCGCTTCTTAGCATTACATAATTTGGAATATATGCACAAGCATGTACTGATACTGCGGTTACATCTAATTCTGGATTCTTTGCTTTTCTATTCAAATTTTCAATATCTTCTATAACATGTGTTACCGAAAAATCATCTGATTTGACTTTATCTGTAAACATTGCATAAAACATGAATGCATCATCTGAATCTGGTGTATGCCCTACAGAAATATCCACAATTCTGAAGTATATTTCTCGTAATAATAACCAAAGTTTTCGACATATATTAATACAAAATTGTAATTATACAATCAATAATGATTTGTTCCAGCTGTGAAAATCACAAACACTTTGAATGTATTGACTGCCAAAACAATCACACAACCGAACTCTGTAATTGTGATTGTCATTTAACCGCACACGAGCATGACGATTAACATATTAGTTCAAAAAATAATTTTTTACCATGGAGGATGATCCACATTCAGATAATGAAATTTTAGAAATTTTAAAGATGAAAAAGGTAGCTGTAGTTGGAATGTCAAAAAACCCAGATAAGGCTGCTCACTATGTGCCAAAATATTTACATGAAAATGGTTATGATATAACTCCTGTAAATCCAAACTCGGATATAATATTGAAAAAACAATGCTATGATGAGATTACAGACGTTCCAGATGAGATTGACATTGTAGATGTGTTTAGGCCCTCAGATCAGGTGTTAACAATTATCAAAGAAGCAATAAAGAAAAAACCAAAAGTCATCTGGCTTCAGGAAGGAATACACAATGAAGACGCAGAAAAATTAGCACATGATGCAGGCATTGATGTTGTTTTTAACAGATGCATGATGGCAGAACATCGGCGGTTGGTATAATGTCTGAAAACTCATTTCAAGCATTTTATGAAGAATTGAAATTCTTGGTAGAAAAATTTGAAAACAAACAGACTCAGATAAAGGTTGAATCTGATCTTGATTATGATTCGGTAAAAATTTTTGGAGAAAAGATGGATTCTGTTACAAGAGCAAAACTTGGAGTGGAGGATGCCGCAGAATTGGCATATACAACCGCAGAACATCACCCATACTGGGGAGTATTATACAACTGCACTGAGATAACAAAAACAATTCTTGAAAAATGGCATGATGAAATCACTCCAGAACAATTAGACGAGATTAAATGGAATCTAAAAGAGATTCAAAATGCAATTTCAAACATAGAAAATAAAATCAAAAAATAATCAGATAAATACAATAAACTGGAAACTAATTCATGCCAATAAAGATTGGAATTATAGGAAAAACAAATACTGGCAAAACTACATTTTTTAATTCTGCAACCTTGTCTTCCACTGAAATTTCTACATATCCATTCACAACAAAAAAACCACAGACTGGAACTGGTCAGGCAATCACACTATGTGTTCACATGGAGTTTAACGTACAAGATGAACCAAATAATTCAAAATGCGTTGATGGATGGCGTTACATTCCAATTGAACTAATCGATTTACCCGGATTAATCAAAGATGCATGGAAAGGAAAAGGATTAGGAAACCAATTTCTTTCAATCGCTGCACAATCTGATGCTTTACTACATGTGGTTGATTGCTCTGGAAGCATTGATTCCACAGGAAAAATTTCAGAACCTGGTTCTGGTGATCCTGTATCCGATTTTGCAGACATTGAAGAAGAATTGGTAATGTGGTATCAAAAAATTCTTGAAGGTAATAGAGATAAACTATCTAAAAATATTCGCGATGGTGCAGAAAAAGTCGATGCGTTGGCAGAACTATACCAAGGGATCGGTGTCAAAAAGCCACATGTGATTCAGGCACTAAAAACTACTAATCTGGAGGACATTGAATTTGATGATTTTGAGATGGGTAAAACTAAAGAATTTGCAAAGATCTTACGTAAGATATCAAAACCTACTTTGATAGTTGCAAACAAAATTGATGTTCCAGGTGCTGACAAAAATTTTAATCGTCTTCGTGAAAGGTATAATGAAGTAATTACAGTTCCTGCAAGTGCAGACAGTGAGTTGACTCTGAGACGTGCGGAACAACAGGATTTGATAAAATATTCTCCAGGATCTGAGCAGTTTGATATTGTAAAACCTGAAGAATTAAACGACAAACAAACAAACGCACTAAACTTCATCAAACAAGATATCATGGGTGAATATATGCGAACGGGAGTTCAATTTGCAATCAATGTTACTGTCTTTAAATTATTAAAAATGAATGCAGTTTATCCTGTTGCTGATGAAAATAGATTATCTGATAAGAAAGGACACATACTTCCGGATTTGATTTTACTCAAAGACGGCGCCACTGTAAAAGACCTAGCAAATGAAATTCATACTGGATTATCAAAGGGATTGTTACATGCAAAGGATTTGAGGTATAATCTTCGATTACCAACACACTATCAATTACGAGATAGGGATGTCATATCTTTAGTAAGCGCAACAAAGAAAGCCTCTGGATAAAATCAGTGATTATTCATGGAGTCTGTAAATTTTGTAATCTTAGGTGATCAATCTATAGCAACTAACTTTGGAAAAAAAGGAACCTCTACTGATTTAACATTATTTGACAGAAAAGAAGCCGAAAAAATTTACACCTTTGTTACACCTAATGGATTTCCTGAAAAAATTCAGCCTTTATTTCAGGCAATTGCGCTAGCAGAATATGTGATCTTTCATGTAACTGCACTTGACAAATTTACAGGCGAACAAATCATTGCATTAGATGCACTTGGGAAAAAAGAGGGAATACTATCTCACTCATATGATATTGATGAATCAAGACTAGATTTGATGATAAAGGGAACCGTAATTGAAGGATACAAAAAAGTTGAACAAGATAAGATAAAAGAAGAATTGGCAAATTTTGCTATTGCAAAAAAAGATGGAAGTACCAGTATTGTAATTGATCACACTTTTGATGTTAAAGGTGTAGGAACCGTGGCATTAGGAAAGGTTCTATCTGGAAAGATTACTCAATATGATAAGATTCAACACTATCCTTCTGAAATTGAGGCAATGGTAAAATCAATTCAGATGCACGATGATGACGTAAAAGAGTCTATTTCTCCTGCTAGAGTTGGGCTATCTCTCAAAAATATCAAGCATGATGAGATTACTCGCGGTGATGTATTATCAAATGATCCGATAATCAAAACTGTAACTGAAATTACTATTGACTTTAAGCAAAACCAGTTCTTCAAGGCAACACTGGCAGAAAATCAAATGTGTCTTGTAAGTGTAGGACTTCAGATAAAGGCTGCAAAGTTTGCATCTGTATCTCCTATGAAATTAACATTTGAAAAGCCAGTTATTGTAATGCCCGGAGATGTCTGTGTATTACTGAAACCTGAATCAAATACAGTTCGAATAATTGGAAGCGGTGTTCCACAATGAAACCTGCAAGAGCATGTCCAATATGTCCCGAATGTGGGTCTAAAAAATTTGAAAGACTAGAGAATGATGGAGTAAAGGTTCAGTGTGCAGGCTGCAAAAAAATTATCACACTTTGACTTTCATTAGAATTTTCTAAAATCTCCTTCTAATAATCCTGATCCTATGTGTATCCTATCTGTGTGCTTTGATAGTTGATCAGTTTCTTCAAATCGTGAATTACAATATGGACATTTGACATTTTTTTCACATTTACATTCTTTTTTTCCTTTTCCACATTCAATACAGATTAGTAATTTTGCTCTAGGTTCTAAGAAAAATCTGTTTTTTTTCAAAATTTGTTCAGGAGTCATGTATGACATATGTGATATTGAAATATAATGTGCAGGTATGCAATGCATACCCACGTTAATCTCAACCGTGAAAATCATCATTTAAATTTTTTAATAATGCCGCTCTAAATTTTATGCCGTATTTGACAACGTGATTGTATGAGATGGATCTGTCAGTTCCTAGGTGAGGGGCGATTAGATTCTCATCTTGACTTGCAGTATTCTAAAGAATGTCTAACAAATCTTGTTTCATACATTTGTAATGAATTGGACTGTTGAATTATTTTATCTGGTCAAACACTCTGACA
>Ga0206683_10001420_pt1 | contig 16637 bp, 5 predicted proteins | sample M280m12015metaG_FD_155483 | JGI IMG/M metagenome (GOLD analysis project Ga0206683, IMG submission 155483) | Ammonia-oxidizing marine archaeal communities from Monterey Bay, California, United States - M2 80m 12015 | ecosystem: Environmental > Aquatic > Marine > Intertidal zone | place: USA...
TGCAGGCGGCATTGAAAGCGCAGGAAGCCTGGGCCAAAGTTTCCGTTTGGGAACGAGGTGAAATAATCCGGAAGTTGGCTGACGCCATTGTGGCAAGGGCTGATGAAATTGTTGCTCTTGAGGCTGCAGATACCGGAAATACCATAGCGAGCCTGGGTGGCGATATTCATTTGGCGAAAGGCTATCTGAATTTTGTCGCGGGTCTTGGTATTGAGATTAAAGGCGAAAGTGTTCCGGCTACTGTTGAAAATATTCATTTCACGATGCGTGAGCCTTACGGCGTTGTCGGCCGTATTGTGCCGTTTAATCACCCATTTTTATTTGCCGCGGCTCATCTTGCGGCGCCACTGATTGCGGGTAATGCCGTGATCCTCAAGTCACCAGACCAAAGTCCGTTGTCAGCTTCGTTGATGGCCGAGATTTGTCATGGGGTGTTGCCACCTGGTTTGGTGAACATCGTTCATGGGCAGGGAATGGTTGTTGGTGATGCCATTGTGCGGCACAAAAAAATTCATCGTATTGGCTTTACCGGCTCTGTTGGCACTGGTATGGCCATTCAGCGCGCTGCGGCAGAAGTGGCGGTAAAGCATTTGTCGCTGGAGCTTGGCGGTAAGAATCCATTTATTGCATTCCCTGATGCTGATCCTGATGCAGTTGCTAAAGCAGCGGTGGCGGGCATGAATTTCAGCTGGTCGGGTCAGTCCTGTGGTTCGACGAGTCGCTTGATGTTGCATGAATCGATTTACGATGACGTTGTTGAAAAAATTGTTGCAGCCGTAAGCGCCATTAATCTGGGTGACCCGTCTGACCCTGCGTCAGGCATGGGGCCAGTTAATTCAGCCGGTCATTATCGGCACGTGACTTCGTTTATTGAATCATCCGTGCAAGATGGCGCCACTTTGCTTACTGGGGGTAAACGCCCTGCAGGTGCACAGTTTAAAAAAGGCTATTGGATTGAGCCTACCGTTTACGGCGATGTCACCATGGATATGCGCGTGGCTCGCGAGGAGGTATTTGGACCTGTTTTATCGATTCTCAAGTGGCGCGACACCGACGACGTTATCGAAATGGCCAATTGCCTGGATCTTGGGCTTACCGCAGCGGTATGGACGAATGACCTGAAAACCGCTATGAATACGGTGCGGCGTATGGACGCGGGCCTGGTTTGGGTGAATGGCACCGGTCGCCATTATATGGGCACAGGTTTCAGTGGTTGGAAGAATAGTGGTTTGGGCCGCGAAGAGTGTCTTGAAGAGGTGTTAAGTTATACACGTTCGAAGTCTGTCCATATTATACTCTGATATTTACGGTGAGCCTCGTCAGTCTGTTTTTGACAGCTTTTAATTTTAAGCGGCACAGGAAATAATTAACGATGTCTGAAGCGTCAATCGATAGTTCACAGCAGGGGATTAAGCTCGGGTTTCTAGAGTTAGCACCGGGTGTTAGCCGCACCAATGTGTTTGTATTTTTCTATGCGGCATTCAGTACTATCGGCTTGCTGACATTTGTCTCTACCGGCACCGCGCAGGTACTGAATGCAATTGGCGTTCCGGCCGACCAGCAGGGTGCCATTACCGGCAATCTGGTCGTTATTACCGAGATTGTGCAGATACTTATCTTTGGTTTGGTGGGCGTGCTAGCCGATCGCATTGGCCGTCGTGAAGTTGCTTCCGTCGGCATTATCTTGATGGGTATCAGTTACCTTCTTTATCCTTACGCCGAAACTGTTAACCAATTGATGGTTTATCGGGCGCTGTATGCCTTTGGCCTGGGCGCATCCGCCGGCATGGTCGGTACCCTCGTAGCAGATTATCCTGCGAATGCTTCTCGCGGCAAGTTTGTTGCTGTTAGTGGAGCATTTAATGGTCTGGGCGTTGTTTTGGTTACGGTGGTATTTGGTGCCCGTGCAGCACCCGCATTAGTTGAGGCCGGTTACGACCCGCTGGCAGCCACCCGAATTACTCATGCGATTGTCGGTGCGGCCTGCATTATTTCTGGTGTGATTTATTATCTGGGTTTGATGAAGGGGACGCCGGGCAAAAAGGAAGAGCGCCCACCGTTTCGCGAGCTGGTGTTTTCCGGCTTTACCGAAGGGATAAGAAACCCGCGTATTGCGCTCGCTTACGCCTGCGGTTTTGTCGCACGCGGCGACCAAGTCATTCTTGGCACATTTACGGTTCTGTGGGGCGCCCGTGTCGGTATTGACAGCGGCCTGGATTACGCCACGGCTTCGGGTAAAGGCGCGCTGATTTTTGCGATTGCCGGCACAGCTTCTTTGCTGTGGTTACCTGTGCTGGGTTTCGTCATCGACAAAATGAATAGGGTGGGAGCCATCATTCTGTGCATGAGTGTTGCCGCCGTTGGCTATGGCTCCACTTACTTTGTGAATGAAGATACGATGTTCACTCAAAGCGGGTTCCCGTTAGGTCTGCAAGCAGTATTGCTGTTCTTTTTGCTTGGTGTTGGTCAGATTAGCGCATTTTTAGGTGCCACGGTGTTGATCAGTCAGGAGGCGCCGAAGCTCAAGCGAGGTGCTGTGGTGGGAATGTTTAATACCATGGGCGCCGTCGGCATCTTTGTCGCGGTGGCCATCGGTGGTCGTCTCTTTGATGTCTATGGTGGCTATGCACCGTTTGTATTGGTTGGTGCGATGAACCTAGTGGTGGCGCTGTTGGCCATTGTGGTGCGAATTAAAGCACCGGGCAACCCGACGATTGCCGGTTCAGTGGAGCCTATCCACTAAATCCTGCAGCCCGAAACCGAACTGGCGTTATAGACATGAATGCGGTGATAAGCGCGACGACGCATGTTCTAGGGTAAATGCTCGGGCACTCGTTAATTTAATAAATTAAATTTCTGAGAGTTCAGCGGGATGGCATGGCTTTGCGTTTTGGTGCGGCTTTGATCAGCTCAATAAATGCACCGAAGGTTTTCTCACCGAGCTCTGTTGACGCATTAATATGCTGCTGCGTTTGTTTTAGCATCTCCTCAGCTGATTTCAGGTAGCCGGTGTTGCTCACCTCTTCAAGCATGCTCGGTATGGTAAACCAGCGCTCTACCATCGGTTGGTCCACTTCCAGGTGAAACTGAAATCCATAAATGTTATCCCCGAAACGGAATGCCTGATTGGCGCAATCGGGTGAGCTCGCCAGATGGACTGCACCCGGGGGGATATCAAAAGTATCCCCATGCCACTGAAAAATCTGTTCGTGACCGCCCAGATGCCTTACGACCGGGTCCCGCAGCCCTTCTTGTGTCGGCGTGACATCATACCAGCCGATTTCTTTGGTTCGGTTGCTGTAGACCTTGGCACCCAGCGCAGCCGCAATAAGTTGAGCACCGAGGCAAATGCCTAAAATGGGTATGTTTTGTTCAATGGCATTGCGGATGCATTGAATTTCGATATTTAAATGCGGGTACGCATCGCTTTGGCTGATGCACATCGGTCCACCAAGAATGACCATTGCATCATATTTGCTGACGTCGGGCAGAGTTTCTGGATCACGGCCAAAGTTTACATAGCGGATTCTGAAGCCGGCATTCCGAAGCATCGGGTCGAGTTTGCCAAGAACTTCATAGGGTACGTGTTGGAAAACCAGCAATCGTTTCATAAGTTTGTTGGGGCCTTGCTCGCTGTTTGACAGTGATTCGTAAATTTCAAGAGGCCCTTTGTACCTCATTGTGCACTAACGATGTAGCAGCGCCTGCGCTCTGTCAACAACGGGCTGCAGGTTTTTTAAAGAAACAAGCCCAGATCCACATCTTTCAGGTGAGGCTCTGGCCTCTTTATAAAGCACCAATGCTAAGGCTGTGTTGCGTTTAATGTCAGTTTTTCTTGTGCGGGGTATAGCACCATTGAGCAATAGGGACTATTGCGCCGGATCAAACGTGAATTTATCGCCGTCTTTCCACGCTGGAAATTTTTCCCGATAGCGCCTGGCATTAGATCCTTTCAGTGTCGCCGTAACGGCACTCTCGGCAATCCCGCAGCATTTAACGGTGCGACCAAGAAAATCGAGCGCCATACTGCCACCCGTATAAATAATGTTGTTGCCATCGGTGCCGATTCGGTTTATGCCAGCAACGTAGCACTGATTTTCCACTGCCCGTGCTGGAAGCAAAATGTCCCAGGCAGACTGGCGGGTTGCCGGCCAGTTTGCTACATAAATCATCAGGTCAAATTCATCCAGGCCCCGGCTCCATGCCGGAAAACGCAGGTCATAGCAAATCTGTGGAAAAATTCGCCATTCCCCTACCGTAAACACACAGCGTTCGTTACCTGATGAAAAGCCTTCGTCTTCACCGCCCATGCGGAATAGATGCCGTTTGTCATAGTGCCCCATAGTGCCATCTTTTAGCACCCAGACCATGCGATTAAAGTACTTGCCGTTGTCATTAACGATCAGGCTGCCACACACGGCTGTCTGCTGGCGATCAGCCAGCTTTTGCAACCACTCAACTGTTGGGCCTTCCATGGTTTCGGCATTATCAGCGGCATCAAGAGTAAAGCCTGTGTTGAACATTTCGGGCAGAACGATTAAATCGGTGGGCTCTTCCATCTCCGCAATCAATTGTTCCGCTACGTTGTAGTTTCCGATGGGATGTCGCCATTGCAGATCCATTTGTAGCATGGTGATAGTTAAATCTTGCACAGTATCTCCGCAGCTTGTTCTAGTGTTGCGTCATCTTTTGCAAAGCAGAACCGCAATAGTTTTTGCTTTGGTGGTCGGGCATAGAATACTGACACTGGAATGCTGGCAATGCCAGCATCCTCTGTGAGCTCCTTAGCGTATGCCGTGTCAATTTTATCCGATACACCGCTGTAGTCCAGCAATTGAAAGTAGGTCCCTGAAGACGCTTTAATTGTAAAGCGTGAGTCTGTCAGAAGGTTGCAAAAGTAATTTCGCTTGGCTTCGTAGAAATCGGGTAAGTCCCGATAGTGCTCTGGGCATTCGCGCAGATAGTCGGCGAGTGCGTACTGCAGCGGTGTGGCGACACAAAACTGATTGAATTGGTGCACTTTACGAAACTCGTTCATCAATTCGGCAGGTGCTACGCAGTAGCCGATTTTCCAGCCGGTTGCATGGTAGGTTTTACCGAACGATGACACCACTAGGCTGCGTTCACGCAGTTCCGGATGGCTGAGCAGTGATTCATGACGGTGCCCGTCAAAGATGATGTGTTCGTAGACCTCATCACTAAGCACCAGAATATTTCGCTTGGCGATTAATGTATTCAGTGTATCCAGGTCACTGCGTCGTATCACGGCGCCGGTGGGGTTGTGCGGCGAATTTATTATTACCAACCGGGTATTGTCGCTTAAAGCCGATTCGAAGCGCTGCCAATCGATAGCAAAGTGGGGTCCACTAAGGGGTACATGAATGCAAGTGCCGCCAGCCAGTGTGACCGATGGTTCATAGGAATCGTAGGCCGGATCAAACACGATGACCTCATCGCCTAAGCCGACAAAGGCCTGTATCGCGCTAAACAGTGCTTCGGTAGCGCCCGAGGTGATGGTGATGTCGGTATCAGCATTTGTATTTATGCCATAGCATGCAGCTATTTTCTGCTGAAGCTCATAACGCAACTCTGGAACCCCGGGCATAGCGGCATACTGGTTGTGACCGATGCGCATGTGATGATTGACGCGATCAAGCAGCGCTTCGGGCACTGCAAAATCAGGAAACCCCTGTGAGAGGTTTAGTGCCTTGTGCCTCCGCGCGAGTTCGCTCATCACGGTAAATATAGTTGTACCTGTGTGTGGTAATTTGCTGCGCATCAGAACAATAACGGCCCGATAAAATTCATGTGCTTGAGAGAAGCCTCGGTTTAGCTGTTGCTCAGCTTGCCCATATCTTCATTGATCGTTTTCGTAACCCGTGTTAGGTGAGGCTCAGCCAAAAACTCAAGATGCAATTTGACGCCTTTCATTGCATGCACCGTTGCACCTTCTGTGAGAACCGAGTTCCAGAAACGCACATACGAGTCATCATCATCGGCCATTTCCGGGTGGAAAATAATGCCCTTGCCTGCAAAGGGCTTATAAAGATAACTGTGGTGAGATGCACGGATAGCACCCGCATGACGGACTCGGCGCAAATCAATAGGCAGTTCTTTGCCCAGCAACTCATAAGCCCAGGCCTTGCTGACACGGTAGAATGTATGAATGCGTGAGGCTCCAGCCTGAATTCCGCGCTTTGCAAAGTAGGCTATTGCATCAAGACGGCGTCCTTTGACAGTGAATGCATTTAGGATCCATTTTGTCCGCGACCATTTTTGAATGGAGAAGACCGGGTCTATAAGCGCCAAGTACCGCACTTGTTGTCCTTTTCCTACCAGTTGGCGAGCCATCTCGTAAGCAATCAAGCCGCCCACAGAAAAGCCGCAAATATGATACGGGCCCTCTGGCTGCACCTGCCGCATTTCGCGCACATAAATCTCGGCAAGTTGCTCGATACGTTCAGGCGGTTTGAAGTTAGGGTTGTAGGCATTACAAAGACCATACAATGGCTGACCTTCATCAAGTATCTTTGCCATCTTCAATGGTTCACCATTAATGCAAAACAGAGGCGCACGCTCACCAGCTGTTTTAATTGGCATCAATATTTGCATCTAACGTATTACCTTTTTACTGCCACAGGCTCGTAAGTATTTCCGCAAGGTGTTCACTATCGTCGTAGTGCATCAGAGTTTTATCCATTGCACTGAGCCAATAGTCTTCTGCCTGCGCAGAGCTGCTAATGATTGTTAACGATGTCCCATTTTCGAGCAGTGGGCTGAGCACCGGAGGCCGGTAACCCAGCGTTGCTTTTTGCATACGGAGCTCATTGTCGGCAGTTCGCAGAAACATTGGCATGTTGCCACTCATCCTGTTGTACATGCCACACAGAGCTCTTTGGAAAATGTTTGTTCGCGCGAAATATAACGGTTTTGAAGCAGATTGACCACGAAGTCCTTGGATTTCTCCAATAGCGGATAGCGGTCTGGGAGTAGGATCGATAACCGTAAGCTGGATACCGGCATCGCTTTGTTCGCTCAGTTGACGCCCCATTTCCGCCGCAATCATTGCTGCGAAGCCTGTTGCGGTGATATGCCATGGGCCTTCCGCCTGCACACTTCGCATTTCCTTCACGTAAATCTGGGCGAGAGCCGAGAGGTCGGTTTCTGGCATTTCGCCCTGTAGATACGGGAGATTCAGGCCGTATAGCGGACGACTGACGTGGATTTGCCAGCTCAGGTTCAGCTCATCCATATGGATCATGAACATCGGAGTGCCATCACCGTCAGTACTGACTGGTATGAGTGCACGCGGAGTATCACTAACACCGCTGCTATCCATTACAGCAGCGAGACCGGCGACCGTAGGCTGTTCAAAAACATCAGCGATAGAGAGTTTAATGCCCGTAGCGCGTTCGATATCGCGCAATAGCCGGATGGTCATAAGAGAGTGGCCGCCAAGATCGAAGAAGTTGTCATGAATGCCAATGACCTCCTGTTTTAGCAGTATGAGCCAGATGTCATGCAGCAGTTTTTCAGTAGCTGTTTCCGGCAACGTTGCTTCGTTGCTGGCGCTGCGCTGGGGATTATACACGGGCAGTGCCTGACGATTGATCTTGCCATTGCTTGTGACCGGGATCGTATTTACAGGAATAAAAGCTGCGGGCAGCATGTACCCTGGCATGGTCTGCCGCAGTTCAGCTCGCAATGCCTCAATATCGAACTCATCGTCTGCTTTTGCCACGAAGGCCACCAGATAAGGGTTATCGGTGTTGGCGTTCTGAATTACTGCAGCAGCACGGTCAACGTGGGGGTTGTCGGTGATAAGCTGTTCGACTTCGATCAGGTCCACGCGATAGCCGCGAATCTTGACTTGTTGGTCCTGCCGCCCTGTAATTAGAATTTGCCCATCAGCACAGTAACGCGCGTGATCGCCGGTTTTGTATTGTCCGGGCTCAGACCGTGGCGCTAAACCAAGATAGCCAGTAAACAGGCGCTCACTTTCGATGGTGATTGCACCACAGATACTGCTCTGTGCGCCGCTGCGATCAATGAGCCGGATGCGTGTATCGGCCACTGGGCTGCCAGCGGGCAGAGCTTTCCCTGTAAGCACAGTGCGTTGATCAGCAAAGTACTGCAGGTTGACGGTGGACTCGGTGAGGCCATAGCCGTTGACGAATACAGCTGAGGGCACAAAGTGCTCATTAAATAACTGTAAATCATGCATTCGTGCGATCTCGCCGCCAAGCACGACAATGCGCACGGCAGGCAGAGCGACCTCATCATCATCGAGCAGATGCCGGAATACCGTCGGGGTTGCATGCAGTACCGTAATGCCGCGCTGCTTCAATGCCAACACAGAGTGGCCGGTCTGCTCTTCATTTCGCAGGTCTACCGGATGCACGCTGGCACCGCTGAGCAATGCGCCGAAGATATCCTGAATTGAGGCATCGAAGGCGTAATTGGAAAACAGCGATAAGCGGTCGGTGGGAGAAAGACGCAAAGCATTCGCATAGGTCTGGACATGGTGCAAAATATTCTTGTGTGTCTGTAACACACCTTTGGGTGCTCCGCTGGAACCCGAGGTGAACAGAATGTAGGCAACATCACCCGCATCACCCTGCGGTTCCGGATTTATATGCTCAACCCCATTCATGGGTTGTTCAATACAGATCACCGGAATATCCGACAGACTGTTGGCCAGTTCCTGATGCGCATGATCAGTGAGCAACAGTTGTGGCTCTCCGAGTGTCAGCAGTTGCTGCAGTCGCTGTTCGGGTTGGCGCGAATCCAGCGGCAGATAGTGCGCGCCGGTTTTCAATACGCCGAGCAGGCCGGCAATCATATGCGCGTCGTGTCCCAGCAATACAGCTACCCGTGTCGCCGGTTGCCCGTGTGCTGCCAATGTGGCCGCAATCGCATTGGCGTAGTTGTTAAGTTCGGAGTAATTCAGCGTTTGCTGATTATCATCGACTGCGAGCGCTGCTGGATTTTTATCAACCTGACGCTCGAACTGTGCGGCGAGCGTTGGGGCATTTAATGTGTAAGCTGTTTCCTTATGCCCATGCCATTGGACTGCAGTTGATGGCTGCAAGCGCAAAGCATAATCGCTCAATAGTGCATCCGGTTGTTTAGCGATATCTTCGAGCAGACCTTTCAGGCTTTCTAGCATGATCTCGATTGTCGCGGGGTTGAACAGATCGGTATTGTATTCAAAGTCGATCCAGAATCTATCGCCTACATCAGCCATTGCTACAGAGATGTCGAACTTTGCTGAGGAGCGCTCAGGTTCAATTATCTGGGCATTCAGATCCGTATAGGCAATTTCCTGTTGCGGTTCATTGTGATAGTTGAACATGACCTGAAAGACCGGAGTATGGCTCTGGTCGCGACTAGGTTGCAGCACTTCAACGAGTTTTTCGAATGGAAGATCCTGATGTGCATAGGCATCAAGCGAGTTTTGTTTAACCCGGCTTAATAACTCGCAGAAGCTAGGATTACCTGATAAATCCGTACGGATTGCTAATGTGTTCAGGAATAAACCAATGAGTGCTTCAAACTCCGTGCGCTGACGCCCTGCTATAGGTGTGCCAACCACAATGTCATCCTGACCAGCAAACCTTGCCAGCAGCAAATTAAATGCTGTAAACAGCAACATGTATGGTGTGCAGCCTTGCGAATTCGCAATTTGTGTAAGCTTGCTATTCAGGCCGACAGTAGTTGTGCCTGTTACATGAGCACCGTTATAAGTTTGTATGGATGGCCGCGGATAGTCTGTTGGCAACTCCAGCAGTGAAGGCGCGTCTTGCAGTTGCCTTACCCAGTAATCGGTTTGCCGTACGAGTTCCTCGCCTTGTAAAAACTGTCGCTCCCAACCGCAATAGTCAACGTATTGAATTGGCAGTTCCGGCAGTATCGCTTTTTGTTTGGTACATCGAGCATTGTAGTAGGCCATCAGTTCACGGAATAAAATATTCCATGACCAACCATCTGCAATAATATGGTGAAGCAAAAGTGTCAGCACATGATCTGTTTCGGTATTCCGAATCAGTTGCGCTTGCATGAGCGGACCATTGTTCAGGTTGAAGGTTTTAGCCGAGAATGTGGCTAACAGTCGTTGTAATTCGTTTTCATCTCCGGCAGTGATTTGCTCCAGCGGGATGCTTAAGCTCGGTTGTATGACTTGTTCGGGCTCGTCTTCACCGCTGACAAAGGTCGTGCGCAGTGTTTCATGGCGAATGATTATGTCACCGATTGCTGCTTCGAGCGCTGCAGCATCTAGGACGCCCGTTAATCGAACCGACCAGGGAAGGTTGTACACTGGGTTTCCTGGCTCCAGTTGATCCAGAAACCACAGGCGTTGTTGTGCGTATGACAGAGGCAGTCTAGTGCTGCGATCGATAGCTGGAACCGCGAGCGTTTCACTACTGCTTTCAGTAATGTCGAGTGCCAGTTGAGCAACGGTTGGGTGTTCAAAGAGCTGCCTTAAGGCGAGTTCAGCATTTAAGGTATCGCGTATTCTTGATACCAGCTGGGTTGCAATCAGTGAGTGTCCACCGAGCGCGAAGAAATCATCATGAATTCCGGCCTTGTCTACTCCGAGCACATCGGTCCACAGTGCACAAAGTGATTCTTCAAGTGCGTTTCGTGGCGGCACATATTCAACTTTCGCCAACTGGTCCTGACCCGGTGGGGGCAGGGCATTGCGGTTAATCTTTCCATTGGGTGTAAGCGGAAAACGCTCCAACTGCACATAGGCTGTGGGCAGCATGTAATCCGGCAGTCCGGAAGAAATCTGTTCCCGTAACACTGCAGGGTCAAGTGTTACACCTTCGGGTGAGATGAGGTAGGCAACAAGACGCTGATCACCCGGCGTGTCTTCGCGAAGCGCGACAACTGCCTGAGTAACATCCCGGTTAGCGGCTAATGCACTCTCAATTTCACCGAGCTCAATACGGAAGCCGCGCAGCTTGACCTGAAAGTCGGTACGGCCCAGAACTTCCAGATTGCCGTCATTCAGCCAGCGAACCCGATCGCCGGTTTTGTATATGCGACCATCGTCAAACGGATTTTTTTGGAATTGCGCCCGATTCAGTTCATCGCGTTGCCAGTAGCCACGTGCAACTCCGTCGCCACCAATGTACAGCTCACCGAGCACACCTGCCGGCACTGGCTGCAGGTGTTGATCCAGAATATATATCAGAGTGTTGGCAATGGGTTTGCCGATAGTGATTATTTTATCGCTAGCCGCATAGCGATGACAGGTAGACCAGATAGTGGTTTCGGTCGGGCCGTACATGTTCCAGACTTCGGCATTACCTGCTTCGAGTTGCTCGGCAAGGCTTCTGTCAAGTGCTTCACCACCACACAGCACTTTAGTTCCCGGATGACCTTGCCAGCCTGCTTGCAGCATCATGCGCCACGTAGCCGGAGTTGCCTGCATCATGCTGACGGAGTGTTTGGCAATGAGCTCCTGTAACGCAAAACCATCGGCGGTTTCGCTTTGGCCTGCAATAACCAGTTTTGCGCCCATGGTTAATGGCAGGAAAAACTCGAGTATTGAAATGTCGAAGCACAGAGTCGTTACCGACAACAGAGTGTCATTCTTATTCAAGCCCGGAGAGTTCGCCATGCTGTGCAGGAAGTTCACCACCGCGTGGTGTTCTATTTGCACGCCTTTGGGCATTCCGGTCGAGCCGGAAGTATAGATTTGATAAGCGAGGTCATCGCTTTTAACCGTGTCCGGCAGTTTTATGTCACTTAGCGGGGTGCTTTGATCGGCACAGATGATGGTAATGCTGTCAGTCGGCAATCGTGTGCTAAGCCCTGTTTCGGAAACCAAAATCTTCGCACCGCAATCTTCCAGCATATAACTGATACGGTCTGCCGGATAATTCGGGTCCAGAGGAACGTAGTTGCTGCCGGCTCGGAGTACAGCAAGTAAACTGATTATCATGTCGGCAGAGCGTTCCAGACATACCGCTACAGGAACTCCGGGGCCTGCACCGGCTGACAGCAGTTCCGTTGCCAGTCCGGCTGTTGCAGCGTCAAGCTCACTGTATGTGAGAATCGTGTCATTGTGAACCAGCGCAATCCTGTCTGGGTTGCGCGTCATTTGAGTTTCGATTAAGCCGTGCAGAGTGCCCGCACCGTCAAATTTAACGGCGGTCGCATTCCAGTTGTGCAAAACCAATTGCTGCTCATCACCGCTAAGCATGGGCACACGATGTATCGCTACTTCGGGCTGTTCGCTGAGCGCATCGAGCAATATTTCATAGTGCCCCAGCATGCGTTCGACAGTACTGCGGTCAAAGAGGTCTGTGGCGTACTCGCAGGTAATGCCGATTGCACCATCGCTGCTATCGGTAACCGAAATATTTAAATCAAATTTGGCGCTGTTGTACTCGTAAGCAATATTATGATCATTGTCAGCATCACCCATTTCCACATTCTGCAGCGTGAACATCACCTGAAAAATGGGTGCGACGCTCATGTCACGCACGGGTTGAAGTTCTTCAACCAGTCGTTCAAATGGAAGGTCCTGATGAGCAAAGGCATCAAGAACGGTTTGTTTGAGTTGGGAAAGCAGTGCGCAGAAAGAAGGTGAGCCGGATAGCTTGCAGCGTATTGCCAGAGTGTTTAAAAATAGACCGATAATATCTTCGAGCGCAGGCTGTGAACGACCTGAAACTGGTGTGCCGACAACAATATCTTCTTGCCCTGAATAACGTGCCAGAAGAACGTTTAGAGCAGCCAGCATCGTCATGTAAAGCGTTACGCCTTGCCGATTGGATAAGTTTCGTAGTTTGGCGGTAAGTTCTGGTCGCAAAACACGGCCAGTAAGGCTGCCTGCGTAACTTTGGGCGGTTGGTCGGGGCCGGTCAGTCGGTAATTCCAATACCGCAGGAGCACCCTCTAAGCTGCTGAGCCAATAGCTCATTTGTTGCTCGACTGCGTCGGCCTTTAAATGCCGCTGTTGCCACGCTGCATAGTCAACATACTGAATGCTCAGTGCTGTCTCACTTTTGGTGTTGCCTGCTTGTGGATTTCTTTCTAGCTCAACACCAGATTGTTTGATGGCAGCACCATTAATCACATGGCGAACCATTAAGCTCCGGTAGTTGTCTAGCAGTTGTCGGGTTAACAACTCGAGTGACCAGGCATCAGAGATGATGTGATGCATGACCAGCATTAATGCGCAGTCACGACCTTCGCTACCAATATCAACTACCGTGAGGCTTAGCAGTGGCCCTTGATCAAGATCAAATAGTTGGCGAGAAAGTCGTGTGAGGGCTGCCTGTAGCTCTGCCTCATCAGCTACGCTGAAGTGGTCTACCGGTATCTGCTGTCCGTCATTAATTTTTAGTACAGGTTTCCCAGCGTCGCTAATAAAGTTGCTTCGCAGAGTTTCGTGCTGTGTGACAAGTTGGTCTAAGGCCTGTTGCAGTAACGCAATATCGAATTCGGTAGCGAAACGCTGCACCCATGGCACGTTATACATGGGGTTGTCGGGCATGAGTTGATGCAGAAACCACAGGCGTTGCTGAGCAAACGATAATGGCAGGTGGCCATCACGGGGTATAATGGCAATTTCTGGGAGGGGCTTGTCAGCGCTACTGTCAATGGCCGTAGCGAGCGCAGCAATTGTAGGGTTTTCAAATAAAAGACGCAGTGTGAGATTGCTGCTGACGTACTGGCGAATTCTTGCGATCACCTGAATGGCTAAAAGCGAGTGTCCGCCAAGCTCAAAGAAGTCATCGTGAACACCCACCGCATCAATGCCCAGTATGTCGGCCCAGATATCGGCCAGCTGTTGTTCAAGCTCATTGCGCGGTGCTGTGTATTCATTCTCCGAACCCCATTCCGGTGCCGGCAAGGCTTTGCGATCGATTTTGCCATTGGGTGTTAGCGGCAGAGCCGTCATAAACACAAATGCTGCAGGCACCATATAAGCGGGCAGGCTGGTTTGCAGATGCGCTTTTAATTCGCTGCTTTCAGGCGGCTTGTCGGTGACAATATAGGCTACCAGACGTTTGTCACCGGGTTGGTCTTCGCGAATGATGACGACAGCCTTATCCACTGCTTCGTGATCAATGAGTTTGGACTCAATTTCACCGAGTTCAATTCTGAAGCCACGCAACTTAATTTGATGATCGATACGACCGATGTATTCAAGATTGCCATCCGGTTGGTAGCGAACCAGATCACCCGTGCCGTACATGCGCGCATCCGCAGAGTCGCTAAAGGGGTTGTGGATGTATTTTTCGGCGGTGAGTTCAGGCTGGTTGCGGTAACCACGGGTGACGCCCGCACCACTAAGAAACAGTTCTCCTGGCACGCCGACCGGAACCGGTTGTTGATGCTTGTCGAGCACATAGGCCTGGGTGTTATAAATCGGCCGACCAATTGTTGCCCGGACATTGGCCAACCTTCGGGTCCAGGTGGAGTAGGTTGTGTCTTCGGAGGGTCCGTAAAGGTCATTAACTCTTTCAACAGTGCCGGTTGCATAGATGTCGTTTACCAGCGAGGTGCTGAGGGGTTCGCCGGCAAGGTTGACGGTTTTTACGCTCGCAGGAACGGCCTGCAGGCTAACCAGCTCTGCAATTGCAGAGGGCACAGTATTGATGAGCGTGACTGCTGCATCTTCAGCTAAATCGGCCAAGGCCAGTGCGTCAGCAACCAGCACGATGCGTCCGCCAAGCCCTAGAGTGCCAAAAATCTCGTACACCGATAAATCGAAGCAAACAGATGTCGATGCGGCCACACCTGAAAACTCCTCAGCCGTGAATGTCTCTCGCATCCACTCAATTAAAGCAACGGCGTTGCGGTGTTCAATCTCAACACCTTTCGGCAGACCGGTGGAGCCAGAGGTGTAGATGGTATAGCCCAGTTGTGCCGCCGCAACAGGCAGATCCGGATTCGCATCACTTAGGCTGCTGTCAGAAAAATCAAAATCATCCAAGCAGATAGCTTGCGCATTACCTGCTATCAGACTGCTGAGGGTTTTCTTGTTGGCTAAAACCACGGGTGCTTCAGAGTCTGACAGCATATAGCTGACACGATCCGGAGGATAATCCGGATCAATAGGCACGTAGGCACCACCGGCTTTTAGGATGGCCATCATTCCGGTTAGCATTTCAATCGAACGGTCGGTGTAAACGGCAACCAGTGTTTCATTGGTGATGCCAAGTTCGATAAGTTTGTGCGCCAACCTGTTGGCCCGCTCGTTTAGTTCGGCGTAGCTGAGGGTATTGCTGTTGTGGTAGACCGCAATGGCATTGGGTTGCAGGGCGACCTGCTGTTCAAACAGTCCGTGGATGGTGCCATCAGCAGGGTAGTCGAAACTGGTGTTGTTCCATTCGACGAGCAGTTGATGCCTTTCAGCATCACTGAGCATGTCGTAGCTGCCAATAGACTGATCGGGGTTAGCTGCAATGCCTTCAAGTAAGCGCTCAAAATGATCCATCATGCGTTCGATGGTTGTGTGCTCAAATAGATCTAAGTTGTACTCAAACTCGGCCGCAATGCCTTCGCCGGTCTCAATTGTGGCAATCGTTAAATCAAACTTTGCGGTGCCATAATCAAAATCGAGATACTCTGTTTTTAAATCGGCAAATCCGCCACCTTCATTAGGCGCATTTTGCAGCATGAACAACACCTGGTAGATCGGTGTGTGACTCATGTTGCGTTCGGGTTGAATCTCCTCGACGAGCTTATCGAATGGCAGTGCCTGATGTGAATAAGCATCCAGAGCCGTATTCTTTGCCCGGTTGACGAGTTCACGGAAGTCCGGGTTACCGGATAGGTCGGTACGCATAACCAGATTATTAATAAAGAAGCCGATCAGGCCTTCAAGCTCGGTTCTGTCCCGTCCGGCAATTGGGGTGCCAACCACGATGTCCTCTTGGCCGGTATAACGTGACAGCAGCAGGTCGGCTGCGGCCAACAGCACCATGAATAATGTGCCGCCTTCCGCTTTGGCGAGTTCGTTGAGTTTTTTGCTAATCTCAGCTGAGAAATGGCGCTGTACGCGTCCGCCACGGTTGGCGGGTATCGCCGGTCGCGTTTTGTCGGTGGGCAGTTCCAATACTTCCGGAGCACCGGCCAGATTGTTGCACCAAAAATCGAGCTGGCGCTGCAGTTCATCGTCCTTCAGCCAATTTTGCTCCCACCACGCATAGTCGGAAAATTGCAGTGGCAGTCCCGGGAGCTCCGTTGTTTGATTCTTGCAGCGTGCGCTGTAGAAGGTGACCAGTTCGCGACCTATGACATCGAGTGACCATGCATCAGAGATGATGTGATGCATCAGTATGAACAAGACTTGATCCGTCGGGCTTACCTGAAGCAGATGCATTCGTATTAACGGACCGTCTGCTAGGTCAAAAGCATTGCGGTTGAGTTCTTCGAGTTTGTCACGAAGCGAAGCATCATCAGCAGCACTCATGTCGATAGCGTTAACAGCTAGTGTTAGCTTCGGCTCGATAACGATTATCGGCGCATCGTTGCTGTCGATAGAAAAGCGGGTACGCAGGGCTTCGTGCCTGGCAATCAGGTCATTGAATGCTGCTTCGAGAGCCTGAACGTTCAGTTCGCCACGCAAGCGCACTACAAAAGGAATGTTGTAGACGTTATTCCCTGGC
>Ga0206683_10001430_pt1 | contig 16587 bp, 18 predicted proteins | sample M280m12015metaG_FD_155483 | JGI IMG/M metagenome (GOLD analysis project Ga0206683, IMG submission 155483) | Ammonia-oxidizing marine archaeal communities from Monterey Bay, California, United States - M2 80m 12015 | ecosystem: Environmental > Aquatic > Marine > Intertidal zone | place: USA...
CGGTCGGCTGCCGGGAGCCTGCGTGAATATGGTAGGGTCCTAAAAGATATTCCCATAACGCTACAGCGAGGGGCTACTCGTAGGACGGACCTCATGGGTGACGCCGTTTCTCGGGCTAAGGACTCTGGGGCTAGTAACCCACGAGGGTGGGGCTGGTACTACGAGCATCGTGAAGGTGTTGACATGGCAGCCCCCAGCGTGTCTCCTGAGGTTAGGTCTGCTGCGTCTGCTGGGATGAGCCCACAGGCCGATCCAAAGACAGGGGAACTGCTTGACTTAAAGAGCGTTCACGATGCTCTACAAGATCCGTATGCCGTGAGGACAGTTAAATCCAATAAGTCTCCTCAGCGCGATAAGGCAAGGAAGGCAGCCGGGGTAGTAAGCGGTCAGGAACTCAAGGTTTCTGAGGCTACTACACAACAGTTAGCCACTACCGATATAGGTATGGGTGTGATGCAGAACTTGGAACGTGGCATCGGGGCTCTTCGTGGAGAGGTGCCTCCCGAACAGGTCAATACCGCACCTAAAACCAAGGCTTACCAGAACGCTATTCGGGATGCCGCTCCCCCGGCTACCGGAGAGGGCTGGACACCAGAACGCCTAGACTACATGCAGATAGGTTCTCACGTTGTTCACGGAGACCCCAATCAAGGTATGTTCATGTTTAGCAAGTCGTCCCCGGGACCTTTATCTAAGCATAGTATGCTGTCCGCCGAGCGTTCTTCACCACAAGATACGTGGATGGAGGGCATTGGAAGCGGACAGGATATGTCTATGGAACTCTCGGAGGGGTCCCCACTTAGGAAGGCACCCTCACCTGCGAAGAGGGTGATTGACAAAGGGGCTCCTCTGGACGCCTCTACACTAGGTTCTGGTGACTTGGGTATTACGGTAGATGATGTAGGTCACACAGGTGTAACTCCAGAGGATGTGAGGCACGCATTCCACGACAAAGCAAACCGTGTGGCCTCCGAGAAGTACGGTCGGGTGTCCTTTAACCAGTTTGGGGAGGACATTTTCATTCCTGCTGTAGCCATGCAGGAGACGACGTGGAATGAGGGTCGGGCCGGGGCCGGAGCAGACGCTGACTTCAATCGGGAGAGAAAACTAGAGGTAAAGGCAAAGGCAAAGGCCGCTAGGCCCCCAACCGCTAAGGCTCTTCAAGAGGAAGCGAAGGCTAATCCCCGACTGTTCAGCGTGGATAAGCCGACGGGACCCAAGGGGGAGCCACCGTTTTTGACTCCTAAGAGGGACGGCACGGTATTAGACGCCGTCAGGAATGCCACAAGTGAGGCGGGTATACAGCAGCCCCTCACCACCGGCTCGGTGGAGCAAGGACCACCTTGGCCCACGGCTATGACTGCGGGGGAAAACACTAAGGCCGTCCAAGAGCGTCGCCGGAAGGACGAGAACCCTGATGACTGAGGCGTGGGGCATTGTAGTGGCGGCGTTGGTCACAGGCTCCTTCGGGGTGCTAGGCTTGTTCCTACGACGCTTTAGGGATGAGAACCAGAAAGACCACGCTGTTGTGGCTAACAGTCTGAAAGGTCTCGTGAAGTCCATCGCAGATGTTAAGGTGTCTGTGGATAAGAATGGTGAACGGCTCACCGATCACCTAGACTGGCATGTCAAGGGAGACACCCCCAGCAAGAAGGCGACACGAAGGAAGCCTGCTTCAAAGAAGTGAATGCTCCCTGAAGCGGGAGTGCTGGTGTATCATAGGTAACACGAGAAGGAGTGTTTGACGTGGCAGATGGTCCAGCAACTGTGACTCTGGTTGACGCTTTAGAGAAGCCTCTACGCAATCCCCAACCTAAGCAGTGCCTGTTCTCACGAGTTAGGGAGAGCCTGAATCAAGAGGAAGTAGACGCCCTTGACCGGGCTTTAGACAAAGTACGAACAGACAAGAACAACGGTCACAGGAAGGTGTACTCCTCCGCTTGGTTGTCCAGCGTACTTACCAGTCAGGGCTACGCCATATCTTCGGCCACTATTCAGAGACATCTGCGTAACATATGTGGATGCCACTTGGAGGACGACAATGAGTAGCAGGGCAAGTTTGTCAAAGAAGTTGGACCAAGGGCCCCCTCAGCAGGCTTTAGGCAAGTTGGCCAACTTGCTAGAGAGGCACGAGATAGACATTGACTCCATCGGGGACGTTAAGAAAGTTTCCCTGTACCAGTCCCTAACGAAAGATGCTGACGGTGAGGCTCAGATACATGATCTGGTTGGTATCCAGATTTCTCCGTCGTGGGAAACGGGTCCAGAGTGGCCGGTCATCCAACCCGGGCCCTCAATCAAACTTCCCAAGGTCACTACCACCAAGAAGGCCTCGGGTCTGAGTAACTGCGTTGTTCTTCCTGATATGCAAATTGGGTACTTCAGGAACAAGGACGGGGAACTTACTCCTACCCACGATGAAGTAGCCATATCTTTGGCAATCAGCGTACTCAAGGAGGTTAAGCCCGACATGGTGGTTCTTGTCGGGGACAACTTGGACCTGCCAGAGTTGGGAAAGTATCGACTATCCCCTGCGTTCCAGCAAACAACTCAGGCGTCTATCGACAGGGCCACAGAGATTTGTGCTCAGTTGAGAGACGCTGCGCCCCATGCTGAGATCAAATGGTTGGCGGGCAATCACGAGGAGAGGCTTACCAACTTCATGTTGGACAACGCCGCCGCAGCCTTTGGCATTCGTGTTGGCACTCAGCCCGACAGTTGGCCGGTGCTCAGTGTTCCCAGTCTGTGCAGGCTGGATGACTTTGATATTGAGTACCTCGCTGGCTACCCAGCCTCCTGTGTGTGGATCAACGAGCACATCAAGGTGATACACGGTGATCTGGTTAGGTCTGGTGGTAGTACTGCCCACGCTTACCTGAAGAGGGAGAAGGTGTCCATTCTGTATGGTCATATCCACCGCAGAGAGTGGGCAGAACAGACACGTGAGGACTACGACGGACCACGCACAGTGGTTGCCGCATCACCGGGGTGTCTCGCCCGTATTGACGGGGCGGTTCCCTCTACAAAGGGTGGCACCGATCTGGACGGCAGGCCCTTGAAGCGACATGAGGACTGGCAGCAGGGTCTGTGTGTTGTGCAGTACGAGCCGGGAGATGGTAAGTTCAACTTGGAGATGGTCACCATCAGAGATGGCTGGGCTATGTACCGAGGAAAGGTGTATTCACAATAACTGGCCGACAATCGGGTATAATATACTCGGCTGGGTCAAACGACTACGGCCACCTCAAATCCCTCAATCAAAGGATTATCTATGTTTAACAGGGACCTCCTAGAACGAGTTGCGTCCACCTTTGCCCAAGCAGCCCTCGGCGCAGTTGGTACCAACAGCGTTCTGGACTTGGGCGTTGACAACTGGAAGATGGTTCTCAGTGCTGGAGCCGCCGCCGCCTTGTCGGTTCTCAAGGGCGCTCTTGCCGCCAAAGTCGGCACCAAGGGTACTGCCTCACTAGTTGACTGAAACCAGTCAGAAACTGGTGTATAGTAGTTACTACTAACTTCCATTGTAGGGTGTGATTCATGGCTGTTGATTTCTGGTCTCCGTCTTATCGGGCTTCGGCTAGTGATCTTACAGTTGCAATCTCCCCCCTCGGCCTAGTTGAACTGGCCGATGAGGAGTTTGAGGTCCACGGTCCACGACTGAACCGTTATTCGGCAGCGTGGGCGTGGTACCTCGGACACCACTGGGCGTACCGACGAGAGTTTGGTGAGTCCCAGTTTTACCTTAATTATGTCCGCACCATGTCGGACTACATCACGAACTTCTGTTTTGGAAAGAGTGTCCAGTTCCGCACCCCTGAACAGAACAACGCCATCATCCCTCACCTGCTAAACAAGGTTTGGGGACAGCACAACAACAAGGAACACGTTCTGTGGGAGATGGGTCAGTTGGCCTCCGTGACAGGGGATTGCTTTGTCAAGGTGGCCTACGAGGAGCCCTACGTAGACCCCATTGGTATTCCTATTCCGGGTAAGATTCGCATTCTTCCCCTTAACCCGGCCCACTGTTTCCCTGAGTACCACCCCCATGACAGGACTAGGCTTCTTCGGTTCAAGTTGAAGTACCGGTTCTGGGGCACGGCTTCAGAGGGCACTCGTCAGGTGTACACCTTCACTGAAATAATCACTGACGATACAGTGGAGCAGTACATCAACGATGAGTTGGTGGACACTTACCCCAATGCCATCGGGCATATCCCAATCGTACACATCCCCAACACGACCATCTCGTCCTCCCCGTGGGGACAGAGTGACATCTGGGACATCATCCCGCTCAACCGAGAGTTGAACGAGAAGATGGCCGAGGTTTCGGACATCATCAACTACCATGCCGCCCCGGTAACCATCATCACCGGAGCCAAGGCGAGTCAGTTGGAGAGGGGTCCGAAGAAGGTTTGGGCTGGGTTGCCCAAGGACAGCAACGTGTTCAACCTTGAATCTCGTGGTGAGATGGCTGGGGCGTTGGAGTACATATCTACGATTAAGCGCACAATGCACGAACTCACTGGCGTGCCTGAATCTGCCCTTGGTCAAACCCAGCCCGTTTCCAATACCAGCGGTGTCGCCTTGGCTATCCAGTATCAGCCAATGATGAATCGTTATAGCATGAAGAAGTCTCACTTCACCAAGGGTCTTGAGAGGGTAAACGAGATCGTTATACGAACGGCAGCCGTATTCCAGCCTGAGTTGTTGATGTACGATCCTTCTGTCTCACACATGCCTGAGAAGGATAATGCCGTTGAACTAGACCCCACAGACCCGCTCACCTATCAAACTACCTGCCACTGGCCAGATCCACTACCAGTGGACGTGCTTATCACGCTCAACGAGGTTCAGGCCAAACTGGCTCTGGGACTTGAGTCCAAGCGTGGTGCCCTCAAACTACTCGGGGAAGAGTTCCCGAACGAGAAGATGTCTGAGGTGTTTGAAGAGCAGATGGATGATGCTCTTGATCAGGGATCGCTGGAAATGTTTAACGCACAGGTTCAGCAGGCCATATTCGCAGCCACCGGAATGCTCCCACCCGAGGGTGCTGCTCCGGTTGGTAACGACTCTTCTGGGTCGGACTCAGAGGGAGAGGGCCCCCTTCCGGGGGTGCCTGCCCTAGGGGTAGACGCAGGGATGTTAGACAACCTGATTCAAAGGGCATACGGTGCTAGGTTCGCCCAGCGTCGTGTTCCCGAAGAAGAATAACCAATAAGTTTAACTAACTAAGACCAAATTAGCCAAACTAGGTAAGGAACAGTCATGGCAGATAATGATTCTGGCGGTAACACGCCTGACGCTGTAGTACTGCCTCCAACAGCGGAGGCAGCCCCAGACAAGACCGATGTGACAGACACTGCGTTTGACATCGGTTCTGAGGAGTCTTCCAACAGTCGATCCTTCTCTGAAGAGGACGTAGAGCGCATACGTACTCAGGAGAAGGACAAGATGTATAAGCGTCTTGAAGACTCAGACCTGAGGGTCAAGGCTCTGGAGGAACAATTAGGCACCCTGTCTACCGAGAGTGAGTCCGCTAAAACTGAGGCTGCACGGCTGGCTAAGGCTGAGTCTGATGCCCTCAGGAAGCGTGAAGAGGAAGAACTCAGCGCCAAGGAACTCATCACCAAGCGTGAGACCGAGTTTGACGAGAAACTCAAGACGGTGGAAACCGAATGGGAGGGACGCCTCGCCAAGATCGAAGAGGAACGTGCCACTCAGGATGCGATGCTTGAAAAGGAGCGTCGTTTCCGTGAACTGGAGGTTTACCACCAGCGGCGCATAACCGAGGAGGGGGAATACATCATTCCTGAACTTCGTGATCTGATCTCCGGTACTAACGAAGATGAGATCGAAAACTCTATTGCGGTACTTAAGGAACGCAGTAGTGCTATACTGGAGTCAATCCAGCAATCTACTCAGCCGAGTGGATTGAGGGGGTCGCCGGTAACGGCTCCCCCCGTCGGGCCAATGGAAACTCAGATGGATCAGCAGCAGACGCTAACAGCGGAGGACATCCGCGACATGCCGATGGAACAGTATATGCAAATGCGGGACAGGCTCCTAAAGGCGCGACCCTCACAAGGTCGCTTTTAACAACATAAACACATAGTCCCCTAACGGAGGAATCCCTAATGGCCCTACCTGCGCCTTCTGGTGGTTCGATTACGACGGCTGCTGACCAGTCTTCGCTAACCGGCTACTCGTCAGATACAGCGCTGACCCCTGCGATTCAGACAATCTGGAGCAAGGAAATCTTGTTTCAGGCTATGCCTGTGCTTCGCTTTGAGCAGTTCGCTGTCAAAAAGACGGAACTTGGCGTTATGCCGGGTCTCACCGTCAACTTCATGCGTTACACCAACCTCGGAGTCGACCAGAATACTGGTGCGACACTGACTGAGGGTACCCGTATGGAGCCCACAGCACTCTCGGCTAGCCAGATCCAGATCACGGTCTCTGAACGTGGTCAGGCTATCTCGGTTACTGAGTTGCTACTCAACGCTTCGTTCGATGACGTTATGGCGTCGTCGTCCCGTCTTCTTGGTCGTCACATGGCCCAGTCGATGGACATTGAGGCACGTAACACCCTGTACAAGGCCGGTATTCCGTTCGGTGGCGGTTCGGCGGTTGCTCCGTCGATCACCTTCGGTCGGACCAAGGCTTCTGGTGCTCGCACCACGGTTTCGCCATACGATGGCGGTACCATTGGTACGGCTGCTGCACCGGGGTACCTCTCCCCCACGACTATCAAGGATGCGGTTGAGACCCTCGCTGCGGAGAACATTCCGCGACTGGGTGACACCTACGTCTGCTTCGTTCACCCGTCGCAGAGCCGCTCCCTGCGTGATTGGCCCGAGTTCATTGAGGTCACGAAGTACGCCGCACCCGGTAACTTCATGCTTGGTGAGATCGGTCGCCTCTACGACGTGGTCTTTATTGAGACCACTCAGGTCACGAAGGGCCTTGACGGTACTGCCGCAGGTTCGGCGCTCTCAGCCCTCGCTGGGTTGGACACCGATGGTGCTTCTGGTATTCAGGAGAACGCCAACGCTTACAACTCCGTGATGATCGGTGACAACTCCTTCGGGCAGGCCATCGCTCTTCCGGTGGAGTTGCGCGATGGTGGCGTGATCGACTTCGGTCGTGAGCATGGCCTCGCTTGGTATGCAATTTGGGGATTCGGTGTTATCACCCACGAGTCCCGAGTTATTATCAATACCCTTGGTGGTGCCATCGCCTAACCTAGGCGCTGGTGTAATCTGGTGTTGCGGGGGGTAGGGGCCTACGAGCCCCTCCCCCTTGCCACCGGTAGGTCCATAACGGAAAGAATAGGATTATACAACCATGGCAGATAAGAAGACTACAAAGAAGTCCCCGACAAAGAAGGCCCCCGCTGCTAAGACTCAGGCTCGCACTGATGAGGCTCACTTCATTGCTGATGACCCCAGTACTCCAGACGTGAACGAAGCGTATGTTCAGGAGGAAGAGTTGGAGGTGGTTGAAACCGCCCCCGTTACTGTCGTTCCTGAAACCAAGCGTGCTCGTGTCAAGGGTACTTGGAGGATGTATTTCTGTGGACAGCCTTGGGACTTTGTTGACGGGGAGTATTACGCTCTCCCACAGGATCTGTTTAACTTCCTTCGGTCGAACGGCAACATCTACGACACCCTCTGAGGTAGACCATGTCCTTTACGGTCCCCAATAGGCCGGAGCGTCCAACCGATCCAGATCAGGCAGAACCAGACAAGGGTGACTTCCAGAGTCTGGGGTACCGTAAGTCTGGTGTTCTGACCGGAGGGGCCGTAACTAGAACGGCTGCCAACACAGTATCCGTTGAGGCCACTACTGGGTATCTCAACGGTGAGTACTTTAGTCTTGCTACCGCCACTTCTATTTCCATCTCTGCCCCCTCTTCCGGTAGCAACGCCAAGTTTGTCCTCATTCTGGTAACTAAGTCTGGTGGTGCGTTTAGTGCCACCGCCCTTGAGGGCACCACAGCCAACGGTGGAGAGAGCGCATCAAACGCTCTTTACCCTGATTTCGATTCTGCCACGAACATGCTGGTGGCTGCGGTGTACTACAACGTAGGCGACACCGACATTGACGGCAGTTCTGTTGTAGACAAGCGCGTGATGGTCATGCCTCAGGCCAACCCGACTGCGGTATCGTCTGCGCCGGGGTCTACTGACGGCACCATCGGTGAGATCAGGATTGATTCCAGCATCACACCCGCTGACGGCCAATCCATTGTCTGGATCAAGACGGACGCCACTACGTGGACCAACCTAGGTAAGTACTCATCCACAGCCGCTGCTGCTGGGGCCACTGGCGCACAGGGCAACCAAGGCCAGCAAGGCACTACGGGAGCCGCAGGAGCCGCAGGTGGACAAGGACCACAGGGTCCACAGGGCCCTCAGGGTCCGAAGGGTGACAAGGGTGACAGCGGAAGTGGTGGCTCGTACACCCATCCATCACAGACCCTGACCCTCGCAGGGGCCGTGACCGGTTCGGTGTCCTTCACTGACGGAACGATTCCTACCCTGACTACCACTATTCCTGCTGGTACCTACGTACCCCTGTCAGGCAATGTGTCTATTACCGGGCAACTGATAACTGCCAACCTTATGCCTACTTCGTCAGGTTCCAATCGCCAGATTGGGTCGATATACATGACGTATAAGAAGATTGTACTCACAGACAATCCGGTGGTAATGTCTGATCTGGCCTTGAAGGAGCGCTTTGACGAGTCCCCCGGCCTCTCCTTCGTGGATTCTCTTACTCCCAAGTCCTACGTTCTCAAGAATGACCCCAAGAAGGTGCATTGGGGATTCGTTGCTCAGGATGTGGAAGAGGTCTGCACCCAGCATGGGGTTTCCGAGGCCGCAGTATACGAGAAGCCCGAGGAGGGCCTTGGGGGTCACATGGCCCTGACCTACGGAGAGTTCACGGCCCCTATTGTCAAGGCCATTCAGGAACTGACTGAACGGTTGGAGGCCTTAGAGAATGGCTGACCTGCCCACCCCAACGTCCGAGGCTGCTACCAACATCATTGTAGTTAGGCGATTCATGCCTGCACGTATCAGTGATGTGTTCCCTGCTGTGAACCAGCCGGGGCAAGATTCAGTACCCGGAACAGACTCCACTGACTAGTAGTACAATATAGGCATGGCGGCTCTAACCGACGTTGAAACCACTGCACGTAACTATCTCAGGGACTTCTCTAGGTTCTTTCAGTTAGACTTTGATGTCGTTGGTAGAACGTACGACCTAGGCCACCCCAACATTGACTCTACTAAACTATGGGTAGCAACTTATGCCAGCAATACGACCACGGCACTTACTAGTAGCCAGTACTCTCTTGATGACCGCAATGGCCTCATACGCTTGGCTACGACACCATCTGCGGGCACCAAACTACTGGTAGAGGGTTACCACTATGAGTGGTTGTTACCGGCTGACCTGACGTTCTACGCCAAACTGGCACTAAACCAGCATCTCCATAACTTGGATATGGAGTCGGAGCAGTTGTCAGCCGTTGTCAAGGACGTAATCGGCATCGACGCCATGATTGAGGCCCTCTGGGGCCTGATGACTGAGTACAGCCGGGACATAGACATCACTACGTCTGAGGCTGTTCACATCCCTGCCAGCCAGCGTTTCCGTATGATTCAGCAGTTGCTCCAGTACTGGACCGCAGAGTACGAGAAGAAGGCCCGTGCCCTCAACATCGGTCTGGACCGCATTGAGGTCTTCAACCTGCGCCGTACCTCCCGCACCACCAACAGGCTGGTTCCGGTCCAGAAGTCCCGTGAGTTGGGAGACTACGGCCCGATTGAGCGGATCTACTCACCGATTGACGACGGGGAGATCGTCATTGCTGAGGAGCAGGACGATCTACGCACCGACGTGTTCATCGACGGTGATCCACCTGAAGGGTATGTATCTGGCGTTAGGTATATGTAGTGGTAAACATTCGTAGAGAACTGGACCATATCTCGGAAAACTACCGAAGGTACCACCGAGATACCGGTGAAACAGTAGTGTGGTACGAGATTCAACCTTTCGGTAGCAACGCATCTACGGATAGTCTCTACGATGACGTTTACGACGAGGGCCTACTAACTACTGGAGGTCTGAGGTATAAGACTGGCATACTAGTTCCTGTGTTGCAGGTTCAGGAGACTGAGGACACCAAGACTGCTACCCCTGATGGTCGCCACGTCGTGCAAACCATCAACGGTGTGGTTGCTGTAAAGGACATGGTTGCCGCAGGCGTTGGTAACGTGTCTGAGTATCGTAACCACCTAAACGACATGATCTTTTATGATGGCCGGTACTACTCTATTACCACCTACCGTGTTCGTGGTCGTGCTAGAGAGAACGTCCTCGTGGTGTTTGAGGGCATTGAGAGGTACCTAGATCAGGAGTTCGTGAACGACCCCGGCCCTGCTGAGTTGGCCTTTGTAGACTACGGCTGGCCCGCAACTCTACCGTCCTAAATGGTGTATCATTAGTACAAGATCCTAATGAGCGTTAGGATCTCTCAACCGCCCAGAGGAACGCTAGGAGAGCGTATGGCCACAGAGCCAAAGATGATTGACGCCACTGCTTCCTCTGATGAAGACTACCTAGGCTTCTTTAGTTCCGGCATCCCCGCTCAGATTTCGTATGGTAACAGGCTGTACCTACAGTTGGCCGACCTTATGGAGATCGCCGTCAACAAGGCCCTACAGCAGCACGTGGATGAGTCACGCATTAAGTTGGAGAGGGACGAGGAGTACGCTCCGCTAGCCCCGTACTACAATGCGCGCCAGATGGAGGACTCCGAAGACCTGTTTGAGTTTGGTTTGTTTGATGTACCACGTAGGTTCCATTCACTGGCCAACGCTTTGGAGTATGGTTCTAGTAGTATTCCTCCTAGGGCCTTTCTTAGGCGCACCTTGTTCAAGGACGCCAAGACCCTGTCCAAAGATATAAGTCGGGAACTGAACCGACTCATGGGTGAGGTTGTCGTAGATGCCTGATCGCACCGGGTTCCTACTGGCAGAGGATCAGGCCCTCAAGACCAAGTTCAGTGGCATCCAGTTGTCTGACGACAGGGATGCTACTCGTGATGTACAGGTGTTCTTTCGCTATCCAGAGGGTGAAACCGAGAAGAAGTACCCGTTTATCACGATTGAACTACTGGACATCAACCATGCTACTAACAGGCAGCACTCTGACTCCATGATCTATGCCTTCCGTGGCACGGCACCTGCTGGTCAGCCTTCGGGTCACTATGCGACCGCAGGTTCAGCAAAGTCGTTTACTTACTGGCCGGATACCACCGATGATGTAACCACCCTAAGTGGTTTTTCAGGCTCCTCATCCTCACCCTTCGTGAGCGCCATGGAGCATGTTCCAGTAGACCTGCTCTATCAGGTCACCACTTTCACCCGGTCGGCCATCCACGACCGGTACTTGCAAGCACACATACTGACTAAGGTGGCCCCGTTTCGACGGGGATACTTGTCCATAGGTGCCGATTCAACTGATCGTCATATGGACCTCTTGGATTGGCGTGGTGCAGACATGCTGGATGAGGAAGCAGGCTTCAAGAAGAGGACCTTCCGTAAGGTGTACACCCTCTCGGTTACTTCCGAGATACCGGCCACCAACCTAGTCGGGCTCTATCAGGTTGCTCGTACCTCTGAGGGGTACGCAGCAGGTAGCACAACCTTTAAGGATAAAATCACGATGGATGTTCTATCGTGACATTCGTAACCCACTGTATTAAGGAGAAGTTCTAATGGCATCGTATACCCGACCCGGTGTGTATGTTAGCGAGTCGGCTCTAAAGCCAGTCGTTACCAACCGTCCCGGGCGCACTACTGCTTCCTTCGTAGGGAAGTCCACGAGAGGCCCTGTTGGCAAGCCCGTACTGGTTCAGTCATGGGGAACCTTCACCGCTACGTTCGGTGACATCAATCCACTGTACGAACTGGGGTATTCTATTTACCAGTTCTTTTCCAACGGAGGCACTGAGTGCTACGTTGTACGCACGCTTACCGGCAGTAGTACAGCAAACACTGACTCGTCTCTCGCCCTGACCCACGGCAGCAGTCAGTCACTGTTCACCGCTACGTCTAAGTTGGCGGGGGTTGACGGAAACAACATCACAATTGGTGTAACCAAGAACTCCGGCAACCCGGATTCCAGCACCACTGGTGGTTCCGGTATTGCTGACATCACCGTCAAGTACAATGGTGTCACCAAGGAGACCTTCACGGGTCTCACCTTCTCCAACAACACTGGGGCTACCTCAGCCACGATGGTTGTCAACGACGCTGTTACGGGGTCGCAGTACATTACAGTGTCGGCACAGCCCACAGACTCCAACGCCACTGGCGCTAAGTTCAACACCGCCTTCTCCTCCGAGGTAATCTACACACTCGCTGGTGGAGCCACAGGTGGAACGGCAGAGAAGTCAACGGGCTATGTCCGAGGCAACACTGCTGGAACTGCCGCCAACCATTTCCTCCTGACCGCTGAGAACGCAGGTGCTTGGGCCGATGGTCTAACCGTTGAGGTCACTGCGGGTCTTGAGGCAGCGTCGGCAACCTCCTATGGTACCTTCGACATGGTTATCAAGTTGGATGGTGGAGAGAAGGAGCGCTGGACTGAGGTGTCCCTTGACGCCACCCACAACCGCTACGTGCTTACCCTCTTGAACAACTACTCGGATTACGTCAGGGTGTCCAATGTGGCTACCCCGACCAAGGCTGCGAATACATCGGTCACTGCCGGTACGTACTCCTTGGTGGGAGGCTCAGACGGAACGGCGGTGCTTGCAGGGGACTACACCACCACCTTGGCCTACTTGGATCAGGTGACTGGAGACCTGCTAATCAACCTTCCGGGGGTGTCGTCCTCGTCTGAGGTGAACAGCGCATTGGCGTATGCTTCAACCCGTGGCACCGGGTTCGTGATTATCGACCCCGACCTCACCGCCACTACTGCCGCAGCAGCAGTGACCGCAGTGTCTCCGTACACCAACAGCGGTTACGGTGCAGTCTACTACCCAGCAGTTACCGCAGCGGACCCAACCAAGACGGGACCTGCTTCTCTACGCACCTCAGCGGTAGGCGGGGATGCTATGGCTCTCTACGCTAAGGCAGAGAGGCTCAAGTCTGTGGCTCAGGCCCCCGCAGGGTTTAACTACGACTTGGCCAACGTCTTTGGTCTGGTTGCAACCTACACAGAGGCCGAGGAAGGAACCCTGTACTCTTCGGGTATCAACCCGATCCGTTTGGTACCGGGAACCGGGGCCATCGTTAATGGTACTCGCACTCTGGCACCTACCTCTCCTGCTCGGTACATTCCTATTCGTAGGACCCTGAACTTCGTGAAGGCTCGGATGAAGGAAGTGACCAAGTTTGCGGTCTTTGAGCCCAACGATTCTAACCTGAGGGAGCGAGTTACTCAGGTAGTCACAAATGAACTCCGTGGCCTATGGGGCAAGGGAGGTCTCAAGGGAGGTACCAGCGATCAGGCGTTCTACGTCACATGCGATGGGACCAACAACACAGATACCACCGTTGCCAACGGTGAAATCCACGTTGAGGTGGGGCTGGCTCTCCAGTACCCCGCTGAGTTCGTGATTATCAATGTCAGTCAGTGGACTGGCGGTTCCAACGCAGTAGATACCCTTTAGGAGGGATTAATAAAATGACAGTATCCGCACAAACCCTGAGGACTGATCCCCTTCGGAACTTTAAGTTCAAGGTGGCTATCTATCCTCAGGACACCGAGTTGAACACCATGGCTGGTGGTCTTGATAATCTGGGCTTTGCCCAGATGTCCGGTATCGCCGTAACCAACGAGGTTATCCCGTACAGGGAAGGTGGGATGAACACCCACCCACACAAGATGGTAGGACAGTCGGACTTTGCTCCCGTGTCGCTGGCCCGGGGCGTGTTCGCCAATCAGGATCAGTTGTACAAGTGGCAGCAGTTCATCCATGCTTGGCAGGGAGGGCTTTCTACGAATGGCTCTAGCGGTAACGGTAACGGTTCTGCTGATGGTGCTGACGCATCAGATTACCGCTGTACTGTAGCGGTTACAGTGTTTGACCATCCGGTTACTTCCAGTAACAACAACTACCAGTACGACACCGACCCGAGTGCCAACTCCACGGTGATTCTGCCTAGGCGTTTGCAGGTGTTGCTCTACAACGCTTGGCCCGGGTCGTTCTCCATCAGTGACCTCAACGCTGGTGACAACGGAATCCTGATTCAGCAGTTGCAGTTGCACCATGAGGGCTTTGAGATTAAATGGGGGTCAGACATTAAGACCTTGCCCTAAACTAACCCTGTACAACTAGGACACTAGGAGACTCTAATGAGTTTGAATCTTGCAGAAGACGCTGACACCTTTAACGAAGCCATACAGGAACCACCCCCAGAGGTGGGTAAGGCTGCTCCAACAGCAGTAAGCCTTATGCGGGGCCTCGTGGACCCGGAGACAGGCGAGTGGCAGAGTGTAGCCACCGTATCGGAGATGACTGGAGAAGACGAGGAAGCCTTGGACCTACTAGCAACTAAGGATGACTTGTCTTACGCTGACTATACCTCGGCGCTGCTGAAGCGTTCGGTCACGTCCATCGGCAACATACGAGTTTCGTCAGATCCGTCTGTACTTGACAACTTGATTATTGGGGACCGGGACCTACTCTTCCTTGGGATAATCCGTGCAACCTACGGAAATATCAGGGACTTCAAGTTGGTGTGTCCCAGTTGTAAGGAATCCAATGAGGTCAAGGTCAACTTGGACACTGACTTTGAGGTGGATGAACCAAAGGGAGACCCTCGTGCTACCAGAGCCGTAACATTAAAGAACGGTTCTGTGGTAAACATTCGGTACCTTACAGGCAAGGACGCCAAGGCAGTGGCCTCTTCGGGGGACACCTCTTCAGTACAGAACACGGAGATCGTCACCCACAGCGTTGTGTGGGATGATGACCGGTCTATGCAGGTACGCAGGGAATGGGCAAAGGGCCTGTCTCTAGCAGACCGCAAGACCATTGTACAAGCCGTGCTGGGCGACCAGCCCGGACCGAGACTGGAGGAGGTGAATGCCCCGTGCGCCTACTGTAGTGAAGACATCACTATGGTACTAGACTGGGTGTCCCTTTTATTCGGTTAATCTTACTCACGTTTATTGGAACTACGATGCTATTGCTCAAGGCTACCCCGGGTACACGCTATCGGACATTCGTGGTATGTCCGTACGTCAGCGTTCTTTCTGGGCTGCCATGGCAAAGTGGCGTAGTTAGTTCTGGAGAGAACTGTGCCTTCTGAAGAAGAGAAGATAACTGATTCCGAAGACCAGACTATGAAGGCCTTTGCGACGTTCAAGGGTCGCTTCAAGACCGACATACAGGCCATCAAGAAGATGGACTCCTCGTTCGGCAGCCTTGCCAAGTCTCTGCGGGAGGTAAACGCTGAACTAAGCAAGATGATCGACCGTGGTCGTGACGCTCAGATTTCGTTGCAGGGAGTAGCACAGTCATCGGGTGGTCCAGCACCAAACGCACCAGTTCAGGGTACTGGAGGGTCTACCAAGGCCGGTGGTATCGGTGGAACTAACGCTCCCCTGACCAGCGGAACATGGGGCAAGTTCACGAACATGCTTGCTGGAGCCTCTGGCCAAACTGGCGAGAAGAATCCTTTCGGAGGAAGGTCTGCGTGGGGTTCTGCTGCCTCTGGTGTTAGCCAGTTGGTACATTCTGGTATTGGCTGGGCTGGGGCACGGGCTGAAGGGGCAGCACCCTACATGCTAACTGCTGATCGTACAGGTATGCTCTACCGCCAGATGTACGGCGGCACACAGTTGGAGTATCAGCGTAAGTACCGTGCCCCCCTGACTGGTCCTCGTTCGGACCCACTGCTCTTGGGAAACGGTGGAGTTGAGGCGATGCTGGGGTTGCAGGCAACTACCGGTCTCAATGCCACCCAGATGGCTCAGGGGGTTCAGGGCATCAGGGTGGCCTCTGGCTTTGGCTACTCAACGGGCCAAGCCAACCAAATGATCTCTGCTCTGGCAGCGCCCGGGTCCTCCAACCTTATGACGATTATGACCGGAATGGGTTTGTACGGTCCGGGTGGTCAGGCCCGAGATCCTATGGACGTGATCAGGAACACCGTCCAACGCATGGGCCTGACCAGCGAGGATATGGTACAGGGAGCCTTCCAGCCCGGGTCGATGACTAGGGCGAACCTGAGCCGCTCTGGTCTGCCAGAGGACATGCAGAACCTTGTACTTCAGTACGCCCAGCAGAATCTGGAGTACCGCAAGAAGGGCGGTAAGGGCATGTACGACCCGGCCTCCAAGCGTGACCGCCAACTAATGGGTGTACAGGATGGCTACGCCACTGAGTTTGAGCGTACACGGGTTGAAGAGACCCGACGGGAGGAGCAGTTCTATCGTCGTCAGGTTGACAACTACGACCGTATGGAGCACAACACTCAGGCACTGATCCGGGTGGCTTCGGCCATTGAGGACCGCTTTAGTGTTGCAGTCGGTGCCAAGATAAGTGCTACAAACAAT
>Ga0206683_10001438_pt1 | contig 16544 bp, 24 predicted proteins | sample M280m12015metaG_FD_155483 | JGI IMG/M metagenome (GOLD analysis project Ga0206683, IMG submission 155483) | Ammonia-oxidizing marine archaeal communities from Monterey Bay, California, United States - M2 80m 12015 | ecosystem: Environmental > Aquatic > Marine > Intertidal zone | place: USA...
TCACACGGTCTTTATAAATCTTTTCAATCATTTCAGGTAAGAAACCTTGACTATCTCTTTTAAACATTGCACCGTTAGGTGTTATACAAGCACCTTCTGTTTTTAAATAATCTAGGGGTGTCTTCTTACTCAACATTTTATTCACAGAAACACCAGATGGTTTAACACCTAATATCTTTTCGGGAGAAATATTATATTGTACAATAATATGTGGATAAAGAGAGTTGATATCAAAAGACACCACCCATTTTTGCATACCTAATCTAGGTTCTTTCACATACGCACCTTCATACTTGGTGTCCTTTATGTGGTCCTCTCTAGGAGGTACACAAATCTTTTTTGTCATCAAGTGGTTTGCGATTAATGTATCCCAAACTCTCACCTGTGAGAAAATATCGTTATAGTTTACTTTAGTTTCATACGCAAAGGTTAAAGATAAATCAATTAACCCTAACTTATCTTCTAAACCATCAACTATTTCTACGTCTTGAATATTATACTCTACGAATTTTTGAAAATCTTTTGTATAGAAATCTTTAAATGTTGGATATGGATTTTCTATTTTAGATTCACCTAATTCAGTTTCACCTATAAAAGATAATCTATAACTCTCTTGTCTTACTGGTATAAACCATTTATATAAATCAAGATAATCTAACATTGCAATACCAAACAATGAATAATATGTATTAGGTCTACCTCTTACAATTATTTCTTCTTTATGTATTAAGTTCCAAGGCGACATTCTATTTGCAACTTTGGCACCTGCAACCATTTGAATTCTATTCATTAAATAAGGTAAGTCAAAAAATTTAGTATTCCAACCTGTAATAACATCTGGATAGTTCTTCAACCAAAATTTCATAAACTCCATTATTAAATGTCTTTCATCTGAACATTTAATATAAGTTACGTCTGTACGTAAAGTTTTAAACTCGCCAACACCCCACGTTATAATTTGTTTGTTTGTTTGATTCTTAACTGTAATACATAACAGTTCTTCAATTGGATTATTTACTTCTGGAAATCCATTTTCACAGGTACATTCTATATCTAATGTAAATATTTTAATTAAATCTTTTGACCACTTAACTTGTTTTGGATACTCTTCATTGATGTATTGATAATGAAATCTATCAAGTCCATAGACAGGTGCATTTTGAGTAGCAACATCACGTTTAAATCTACGAGCAGCGTCAATAGATGAAAAAGTAATAGGTCTTAAATTATGTCCTTGTAATGATTTAAATTCTTCTTGTCGTTGTGATACTGAATATAATGTAGGTGAAAAATTAATCTTCTCTTTAAACTCTTTGCTATCTCTTACACCTCTAACAAGTAGTTTGCCTTTATATTCTATTACGTTTTTATAAAAGTTCATCTGGTCTCAAATGGAGTATTAAACCATCAAGGTCTTTAGTAAGTTTTATTTGACAACTTAATCTACTTTGATTTGGTTTATATCCTTTTTCATATTCTAATTGTGCTTCTTCTATTGAAGAGTCTACTGGTTTTGGCACTTTGTCTATCCACTTTTCATCTACATATACGTGGCACGTACAACACATACAATTACCGCCACAATCGGCAGGAATTTCTGGTATACTTACGTGTGATTCAAATTTCGCCGCCTCCATTGCTGTCAATCCTTCTCTGGATTGAACACGAATTTTGGATCCGTTTCTTACAAAATAAACATCTATCACTTTTTATCTAATGTAGGCAAACCTGTTTCAGTTATTAACTGTTTATTAGGTGTTACAATAGATGAAGTGGTATTTGTATAACTTGTTTGTATTTGTTTTTTTGCTTTTGATATTGAAATTACCAAATTTTTGTTAATGTCAATCGTTTCTCCTTCTGAATATGGAGCGTAAGGTGTCATCATTAACTGCACAGGTTTTCCTGGAGCAGATTGTGTTGGTATGATAACGTATCCTTTTCTGATTGTAACTTTTTCTGAACCTTCGGTAATGTGACCGATAACATCTTCTCCTGTCATCAATCTACATATTAAGATATCACTTGCCATTATATTTCTCCTTGATTATAATATACACTATTGCTTATGAATTGTCAATGTTGCCTTGTGGAAAAAAAGGTGTATATCCTTGTTCTACTGCCTTCTCATCATCTTCACCTACAATAGCTTTGACTTCTGGAACATAATGCTTTAACATATCTTCCACACCTTGATGTAATGTTTGTTTAGACATTGCACAACCAGAACAACTACCTGCTAGTTCTAATTTTGCTACACCTAAATCCATATCAAAGTCAAGATAATTTATAAACCCACCGTGTTGAGCAACGGCTGGAGCTACTTTATCTTTTAAGATATGTTTAATATCTTCTGCTATCTCTTCTTTACTTCTTGCTTCTGCTATCATCTAAACTATACTTTGTTGTTATTATATATTTTCTATTAGGGTTAACCATTACATTAAACCTATTCATTGTTTCTCTATCAAATAATATTTTTGATTTTTCATCCCTATCGTCTAATGTAAATTCTACTTCTTTGTAATATCCACCTGCAAATTTTACATCAAGTTTTATTACTATTCTTTCTTCTTTATAATCTCTTAAACCACCTACGTTAATTGTTTGCTTACGTATGATATCGTTTGATAGTGTCTTACCTTCTAACGACCAAGTAACTTTACCACCTGATTTTTTTATTTTATCAGCGTGTATAACAGACGTACCTGAATTACCTGTATCAAACTTACCTACTATACGTCCAAATGGATGTATGTAGACAACTTCTTTATACCCACACATAGTTGGAACTTTTTTCCAATGTTCTCTATTTTCAAAGTGTTGTATAATTTCTTTACTTAAATTTCTATTTGTTGCTTCTTCTATACCTTCTGTACCTGGTGAAGAGTTAACTTCAATAACAAATGGTTCTTCGTTTACTCTATCTGCTGACGGTATAAAATCTACTGCAACCCATTGACCATCTACTGCCTTAGCAGCTTTTAAACTTTCTTCTGTTTCTAATTTTGTTAATTTTAATTCTTCTACTTCTGCACCTCTTGATACATTACTTCTAAAATCTCCTGGCACTACGTGTCTTTTCATAGCAGCAAATACTTTACCTTGTAATACTAAAACTCTAGCATCCCATTTAGTTTTTATATATTGCTGTAATAATATATCAGAATCCTCATCTTGTTTATTAAGTAATTGTACTATTGAATCTAATGATTTTTCTGATTCAATAAACAAGACACCAACACCTTTTGAACCTCTTAATGTCTTTAAGATAACAGGAAACTTTTCTTCTAAACTATCAAAAGATTCCATTGAATTTTCTGGATCAGTTACCAATACTGATTTAGGTTGTCTAATACCATAGTCTGCTAATCTTAATGAAGTTCTATATTTGTCGGCACACATACTAACACATTCTCTACTGTTAATTACACACACTTGGTGTTTTTCTAATCTTGATACCAAGTCCATCCAACTATCTCTACGTACTACTGAACCTCTTATAATAGCAACTGTATCTTTTGCTGATACTCTAAATCCTTTTTTGTCATCTTGATTATGGAAATACATTTCTCCATCATCTTCAACAGTTACATACCCACCAGTATTTCTATAGATGTATGACTTATGACCAAGCTTATCTGCTTGTTTCATTAAGTTTTTTGCTGTATGGAAGTTTAAATCATTTTCAGGTTCATCTGATATAATGATTAATCTATATGATCCAGAAGTTTTTGCTTCTGTTATGTATTCTTTGAATTTTGATATCTGCATTTATTCATCGCTCATTGTATTACCAACAACTGTTTTTGGTTTTGTATCCTTCTTGTCGTCCACTTTTTTACCTATATTATATTTAGCAGATAACGTCCATTCTTTTTTCTCTTTAAATGGTAATACTTTTATTTGACTCAACGGTGCTTTATCTTCCGTCGATTCTTTTTTAACAATATCAATTAAGTTCCAATCTTGTAGTAATAAAGATATGGTATTTCTTCTTTGAATATCGTTTTGAGTTAATGTTGATTTCTTACCGTCTAATGCAAATAATTCCTTGAAGTGTACTATGTAATACTTGCCTTGCTTGTGTAGTATATGACACGATTGATAAAGTGTCTTATCTTTTCTACTTGCTACACCAATTCTTGTTAATGTTTCTCTAACTTTTAAAAAGTCGTCAGGTTGCTTAATAGTAACCTCAAGCATATCCCCTTGCGACCAACTAATTATTTCATCACTCATTTAAACTTTCTCCCACCTTGTATAAGGTTTAATTTAATACTTTCAATTTGGTCATCTGTAAGTATGTTGAGTGCTTCCTTTGCTTTTGTATTACTATAACCATAATAACGTTTTACAATGTCTAGGTTCTTCAACTTGGTTTTTGATAACCACTTACCTCCAAATCGCCTTTTCTTTCGTATACTATTTATGAAATAGTGAAATTGCATACGCTTTGGTAGAAAGTGTAGTCCGTTCATTTCATTGCTATGCATTATGGTATCATAGAACATAGATAGACAACGGTTAATTACAAAGGGTGGGTACTTCTTTTCCCAAGTCGGGTCTGGTGTGTCTAATAAATTCTCTTTTGATTCATTAATAGCTTTAAGATAATCTTTTAGTTCGTACATAATTTGTGCTGTATCTTCTCAATAACATTTTCTCTTTACCTTCAATGTCTGTTAATTTTGTGATAGCTGGTTGCAATCTTTTTATTTCGTATCTAATATCTCCATTATTCATCTGACCTGTGGTATATCTAAACCCTTTGTCTACTTTATATAGTGAAGATACATTACTTGCTGATGTAGGACACTCTACAATATAAAAACCATCCATACATTTTTTAAGTTGATTCGTTTTAAGAGTAAAACAATCTTTAGTAAAATAACGAGTTTGTGTTTTAACTTCAACACGTTCACCTTCTACTAGTAAATCTTTATGACTATCAAAAGGATCAATAGAGTGTTCTACTACTTTACCTGCCCTAGAATAGTAATTACTTACTATCTTTTCACCTATTTGACCGAGTACTGCTTTTCTATCCATCATCTACTTCTGTTTAGACCATTTAAATGTTTGTGTAATGGTAAAATTTTCTGAATCATAATCTCCATTAACACTATCTCCATCTTGACCAGTATTACCATATTTTAATGTGGTTGTATCTGGTGCAAATGTTTGATTTGAACATCCTAGTAATCCTATTAATAAAATTAGGTTAAAAATAATTGTTCGCATATTTTATTCCTTTCTGTACTGTTAAAACTATAAGTGTTGTATATAGCATAGTTGATAATAATGTGTTTTGAAAAAAGGGTATTGCCATAGTATAGCACATTACTAAACCATCAATTGTTTTTGGATAATTATCCCACATAACCCATACTGCAAAATTAGTAATTATAAAAAATAGTACAGAAGATATAATTGCCATTACACCTAATTGAATATATTTTTTATTAAACTTCATTGACCAATTACTAATTAAAGTTGATAAACCTATTGCTCCATACACCCATAACATATATGGATGAAAACCTATAACTAAATCTGCAATAAACATTGCTAATAATGGAATTGACATTGCAATCCATTTATCTTTAATTATATATGGAGTAAAAATTGCTGTTGCTAAAATTGGTGTAAAGTTTGGTGGGTGTGGAATAATTCTCCCCAAAGCAAGAACACCTGAAATGAATAGAAATGTTATAATATTTGCTTTCATTATTTAAACTTACAGTTTGCCATTACTTCTGTTAAACAAGCGACCATATTAATCTCTTGGTCTGCTACAAAAGCAGACTTATATTGATATCCAGCGATAACTAAAACTGCCTGTGGTATTGATTGTGGTTGTAAATGTTTGTATAGTATTTCATATACACTTGAAAACAATGATGATGGTTCTTTTTCTAGGTTATTAATAACCCACTTTCTCATATCATTAAATCTTTTTTCTTTTAAAATCGCTACAAGTTGTTTAGTATCTGCTTCAGTTATACTGAATAATATACCACTATCAATTTTACCTCTTACTGAATATCTTTGAAGTTCATTAATAGTTCTTCTAAAATCTGGAAAGTGTTTCTGGATTAATTCTGCAATTACTTTTTTATTAAACTCTATATTTTCATCTGTTAAGATACTACATAACCTATTCATAAGTTGTGTCGCTGTCTTAACTTTTTGACCGTTAGTAATTATAAAATCAATAACAGTACATCTACTATGCAATGCAGGTAGTATCTTATTCTTATAATTACAAGTAAAGATAAATCTACAATTCTTATAAAATGTTTCTATGAAATTTCTTAATGCAGGTTGAACGGACTCTGGATTCATATAGTCCGCTTCATCAAGTATAACAACTTTATGTCTTGCTGTTTCAGTTAAAGATACAGTTGACGCAAAGTTTTTAATCTTATGTCTTAACGTATCTATCTGTCTGCCTTCGTCTGATCCATTAATGATAATGTAATCAACACCTAACTCTTCACATAAAGCACGTGCTACAGTAGTCTTACCTGTACCTGCTGTACCTGATAGTAGTAGGTTGGGGAGTTCTTTTTGATTTACAAACTGCTTAAAAGTTTCTTTTAATTCAATTGTTAAAATGCAATCATCAATTTTTTTAGGTCGGTATTTTTCAACCCACAAATTTTCTGCCATAATATACTCATCATTTAAAATTCAGAATCAGGTTCTAATGCTATCCAATACTGTACTGGTTTATTTCTATTTACAAAATGACTTATTCTTTGTTTAGAAATAGCAATATCATAATCATCTGGTATTATTTTCAAGTTTTCTGCTTTGAAATATGCTACAAAAGTTTTATCAGTTGTACCTACTACAGCAGAATAATCATTTGAAGATTTATTTTTCTTATCAGTTGCAATCATTGTAATGTTTTTACCATCACCTTTTACTGCAATGTCAGGTAAGTTTAATGTAACTATACCTTTCAATAAGTCTGCAAAACATTTACTCTTTAATGTAAAGGTTACATACTTATCAGGCATATTAATTGATTTAGTTGGTGCAACTATTACTGACTTATCTGCAAAGAAATACTTAACTGATTGTCTTGAATTGGCGTCTGAAATAACCAATTTGTTAGTACCATTAAATTTGATATCTGATTTAGAAAATAATTCAACTGCTCTTAAAAATTCTGGTAAATCGTATATCGCAAATTCTTGCTCAAATTTTTGGTCTATATCTGCTTCGGCAAGAATATTCTTTAAAGTAGAAATAGTTTGTAGTTGCTTTCCTGGTTTAACTAAAATGTTTTTATTAATTTCAGAAAAATTTTTTAAGATTGCAACTGTACTTTGTGATAGGTTCATATCAACTCCTTCATAATTTATAATTATATATTTATTAAAATGTTCTCTGGATCAGTAGCAACAAAAGGGTCTTCATCTTTTCCTTGGTCGTTGATACCTTCTTCTTCAAACCATTTAATAATTTGTCCATCTTCTACAACAAACGCATATCTCCAAGCTCTCATACCAAATCCTAGGTGTGTTTTATTAATTAACATACCCATACGTCTGGTAAAATGACCATTGCCATCTGGTATCGCCTTAACGTTTGTTATTTTAAGACTATCAAACCAAGCGTTCATTACAAACGAATCGTTTACTGATAAACAATAAATCTCATCTATACCTTTTGATTTAAACTCTTCATAAAGTCTTTCAAAATTTGGTAGTTGTTTGCTAGAACACGTAGGTGTAAATGCACCTGGTAAAGAAAAAACTAATTGTTTGCCTGCAGGAAATATATCGTTTGTTGTAAATGTCTTCCAACTTCCTGCGACTCGCTCTTTAAATACCACGTATGGTATAGTTTTAGTTATATCTTTCATACTGTTAATATATCACCAAGTGTGATTAATGTCAATCCTGGTTGTCTATTAACTCGCAAGTAATCTCATCTGCTTGTAATCCAGCATTTTTATCATATATCCATAGATAAGAAAAGTGAACCTGGTCACCTTTTTCTACGCATTTTTTACCGAATGATAGTTTTGGATTTTGTACACAACTGACAAGAATCAAACTCATTAAAATCACTAATATTTTATTCATAATTTCCTCATTGTTATTATTATATATCAATACTATTTATAAGTCAATGTTGGACCAAAAAAAATAGCGGCGAGTTTCCCCGCCACTATCTAATAGGTTGTATTATTTAACCTGTATAGTTTTTAACTTCATTTCTTCTGGAACAATCTTCTCCATAGAAACTTTTAAAAGACCATCTTTCAATTCTGCACCTTTGACTTTTACATCATTGGCGATTGTGAAAGACCTTTTGAACATCCTTTTAGATATTCCTCTATGTAATACACCGTCATTGTCTTCTACCTCTTTTTCAGATTCGTCTTTTACTGATTGGATAGTTAACATACCGTTCTCAACCTCAACGTTAATGTCTTTCTTATTGAATCCTGCTAATGCAACTTCAATATCGTAAGTGTTCTTACCAGACTTAACTATATTGTATGGTGGATAAGACGGTTGTATATCAGATATAAAATCGTCATCCCACATTGAACCGAAATGGTCAAAGATAGAATCAAATCCTACTGATACTGGTCTTAATCTGTTAAAAATAGATAATGCTTTATTGGTCATATAAACCTCCTTTATTAAGCAAAGTTATCGTTATGTGAGCCCTTAATGGCACTCACTACTACTTATATATGTATTAATTTACAAAATACAAGCAGCGCCGTCAAGTTTGTTTTATAGTGTATGAACTTGACAAAACCTCACTCGTAGTGTCCACTTTCGTGTGACCTTCTATAGCTTTTAGAGTCTCCCCAAACTGCTACAAAACTTACAATTCATTGAGGTTTTGTTATAGTAGACCTCAAACTACTACCAGCTTTCATATTTAAAATATGCAGGTGCTGGCACCCTTCCACGCCCCAGGACTTATGAACTGCCTGGTATAATATATTTATTCAAGCACAGGCGTGTAATTCTATAATCTTGCTTCTCTTAATTTCTGTTGCTTTTTGGCGTTTTTAATGCCTTCTTTTTTCTTTTCTCTTTTAATTTCAGATGGTTTTCTGTAGTATTGTTTTAATCTATACTCTTTTAATAGACCTGATTTAAGTACTTTTTTCTTAAGCACTCTCATTGCTTTCTCTACATTACCGTGTCTTACTTCAACTGTTATTGCCACGTTCTTTTACCCTCCTCTCCGCTTCTTTAATAATCTTATGTGTATCAGTAGTTGATTCCTCTTTCCAACCTTCTGCTCTAATTTTATCCATTTCTTTTCTAACATATTCCTGGTGTCTGGAAGAATTCATACTGTCCTCTAATTCTTGTTTTTGAGATTCTAATGTTTCAATTTTTGCTTTGTTTAATTTCAACAGTATTTGTTCTTCAGGTGTCTGAAAATTACTAATCTTATTCTTTTCTAATATCTTCAAAACTTCTTTTTTACTATGTGCCATTAAAGTATCTTTAATAAAATTATTGTTTGCATAACTAACAAAATAACTGGAAGTATAGTTCTAATTAATTCCATTGTATGGTTATGTCTATCTAAAAATCTTTCTAATTTATTTCTTTTGTTTTGTTTCTTCATATATTCGCTATAAAAATCGTTCATAATTAACTTACCTCCTTTTCATATGAAATCCATTTAATTCTACCTTCTAACATCCTGCAATCTGTTTGTTTAGAAGTTGGTTTTTTAAACATTGTATTTGCGTTACCTGGTTTAAAATCTTTCTTATGTGATATTGTAATATGTGGTGAACCTTTATCTAATCTATTTAATTTTTTATATGATTTAGTTAAATACATATCACTTACCCAAAATGCCTCTATACTTTTGTTTGCTCTTATTTGATTGGTATAAACATCAACTTTTTTATCAATCAATTTATTCAACTTATTAAAATCTCTATTGTTTGGTTTATATGCAAGTGTAATATGGTCGCTTACTTTAACATCCATTGTTGCTTTTCTTCCTACCTCAACACAGGATTTCTTATTTAATACAACTGCAAAATATCCGTTATTCATATTCATAAATTATTTGTTTATCATACATTAATTTTAGTTTACTTGCCTGTACTGTACAGTTTATAATTGCTTTTCTTCTTACTTCACTACAATATATAGCAAATAAACTTTTATTTAATTTTGAATATACCTCAATTTTAATTGGGTGTATTTTATTTTTTAATTTCTTCCAATATATTAACATTAAATTATCTTTTACTTTATTAAAAGTATTAATAAATGTATTATTAGGATTACCATATTTTGCTAATGATAATGTTTTATTACTTTTAATATTTTTAGTCTTTAATTCTAACATTGGTATATCTGATATATTTTTTCTATGTCCCTTTGGTATTAATTTATTTTCTATCTCAATACCAATAGCACCTGGATTCTTTGTTTTAATAGGGCAAATAAACGGTTCTAGTTTCTTCGCCCTATTAATAAAGTTAAGCAGCTTTTTTAAGTCTTTTTGCTTTTTCATCTAGTATAGCTTTCTTTTTTTCTTCTGCATTTTGAATAATAGCGTCTTCTTTTGCTAATGCTTCATCTGCTTTTAGATTCATAATACTATTTTTTGTAGTATCATTTAAACCTTTTAACAATATCTCTCCTATAAGTACTGTTGCAGGAACGCCACAAGTTTTGGCATACTTTGTTACTTTTATTTTAACTTCTTTTGGCACACAAACGTTTATTGGTTTGGGTTTTTTACTCATTACTATTTCACTCCTCTCTTCTTTATAAATTAGTGTTTTAGTGAAGCGGAGCACTACCTCCGCTTCAGGACTTACACTATGATTGAGAGTTTTTAAATATGAGCTGAAGTATCGTTAGATTCATCAGCGTCATCTTTTGAGTCACTCTCATCCTCTTTCACTTGTTCAGCTACTTCGGCTTTTCTTTGGTCTTCAGCAATTGTATCTGCTGTAGCACCTCCGTCAACTTTAGTATATAACTCTACAAATGAATTCTTTGTATCTTCATCAAATCTATTAGTACATACTTCAATAGCTTTTAACTTATCTTTAAAGATAGTAAATGCTTGAACTATGTGGACTAATCTTCTTGTTGAGATAATCTCATCTACGCCTCCGTCAAAGAAAGTTTTTCTTATAACGTCTGCCCAAGTGACTAACTTCTTACAAAAGGCGGCGTCTTTTTTGCCACTTTTTTCAAGAGTCTTAATCAAGATTTTTTCTTCAATCTTAACACTTGGATATTTCTGTTCAAATGTAATCGGAAATCTTTCTAAAAATGCTTCGTTAAGCACGTTAGTTCCGATAAATTTTCCGTCTTCACTACCTTGTCCTTTAGTATTAGCAGTAGCAATCACGTTGAATCCGTCGGCAGGTTTCACGAATTTATTAATCTTCTTAACAAAGATTCCTGAACCTTCAAGAATAGGTTGAAGACACATAATCTTATTACTTGCAAGGTCAATCTCATCAAGTAATAGAATAGCACCTCTCTCCATTGCTTCTATAACAGGTCCGTTTTGCCAAACAGTTTGACCGTCTTTAAGTCTGTAACCGCCGAGCAAGTCATCTTCGTCTGTTTCAATTGTTATATTGACTCTAATCATTTCTCGTCTGTTTTCGGCACAAGCTTGGGTAACTCCCATAGTCTTACCGTTTCCCGAAAGTCCTGTAATAAAAACAGGATAGAACATTCTGGATTTGACGATTGATTTTACGTCTGGATAATTACCAAATGATACGAAAACTTTGTCTTTTTTAGGAACAATGTCGCCAGTCAAAGAAGAAACAATATAAGCTGCTTCACTTATTTTATTCTCTTTAACTGTTTCAGTTTTAGAAACTTTTGTTTCTTCTGAAACGTCATCATCTATGTTTGGTAATTTAAATAATCCCCTATCAACTTTTAGGTTCTTATCTTTTGTCAACCATTGCGGTTCGTACTTATGTCCAAATTCTTTATTGGCAAGTACTAAATCAGCAAGTGTTAACTCAACTTTGTTTGGAAACAACTTCTTAGCGTGTTTAACAAAGTCAATTTGTTTCTGATTTAACATAGTGTTTTTTCGTCCTTTCATATTGTGTTTATAGATATATTATACAGGAATTTTTTAGAAAAGTCAATATATAAAATACCCTTATTTTTCAATGTTTTTTTCATTGTTTATGCGACCTCCGCTATAAATTTGTTTAAAACTACTCTGGAAACTAGTCGATTCTTCATACTCTTACCGAAGATTCTTTTTAATTCAGCACCAGTTCCTTTCTTAATAGTAGCGTCTTGTAAATTAAAGTTCTCAATATGCATTTTCTTACCGTTCAATAAGAAATACTTGTCATAACCGTTTTGTTTTACATCAGCAGCGTTTTCAGTTCTAAATTGCTTATGCATTTTTAATCTCTTTTTTTCTTTATCTTCATAGTCAGTATATGCACCGATAAATCTATCCATATCCCAACGTCTAATTCTTTTAACAATGTAGAAACCGACTATTGTAGGGTTGTAATCTTTTTTAATCATATCTAATAATGTATCAGTAAAAGCACTACCGTACCAACCGTCTGTTAAAACTATCTTTTTATTCTTATGATTAATAACTACTTTAGATGAATAATCAATACTCTTTTTAACATAATTTCTTCCTTTTTTCTTGGCGTCTGCTATATCTAATTCATCAATAGCTTTAGTAGGTTTTTCTGGTAAAGGTTGTATCTGATTGTGTCTGAAACTATTGGCACCTCCGTCAGTTAAAGTAATAAAAGTAAGTTTTTCAATACTATATTTCTTTTGAAATTCTGGTATTAAGTTATGACATACTAACAATGCTTCATTTAAAGGAGTATTTCCTAAATAGTATTTGTCTGGTATATGATAGTTATTTCCTTCTGGATAATCCATTGAGTCTCTTCTTCCCCAACGTTGGTCATAATCTTTTGCCATATGAAACATATATAATAATGCTTCTTCAAATTCATTTTTTTTCATTCTATGACTCACACAATTTACTAATTTAAATTCATCAAAAGCAAAGTCACCGTTTTTATATTTCCAATATTCTTTATCTCTTTCATCATAATCTCTTTCACTAGTGAAAAAATATACTTCAAATGGTATATTAACTTTTCTAGTAAATTCAACTAAATTAATTAATTGATTAACAGTATCAGAAATACAATCACTCATACTACCTGACCAATCTAATAACATAATCATACCGTGGTTCTTACCGTCTGGTATAATAGTCATTCTTTTAAAAATATCTTCACTAAATTTATAATTTTTTAATTTTAAAGGATCAATAACTCCTGTTTTATCAGTACTTGCTCTCTTGTAAGCACTAGCAGCTTTTTTCATTTCAAATTCTTTAACAAGATACATAACTGTTTTCTTGTTTTCAGTTCTAAATTTTTTAAACTTATCTAACAACCATCTTTTATATTCTATTGTACCTTCTGGATAACTTTGCATTGACTCATTAATATGTTTTCTGAAATCGTTTATAAAAGTTTTATATGATACTAAACATTGTTTAAGATTTGGTTTAGGTAATGTTCCATATACATAAGAAGTTTTTTTATCTAACAACTGTTCTTTTTTCTGTTCAAAAGATTCATTTGTAATAGCTTTTAATTTTTTAGGAGTAGGGTCTCCGTCAGCACCTTTGGCGTGTTGTGTTGCTTCTGATTTTTTTTCTTCTTCTTTTTCTTTATCTTTTAAATCGTTGTCTGTACCTTTTTCTTCTGAATCTCTTTTGTCATTTATTTCATCTTGTAAATCTTTTTTATCTTCATCTGATAATTGGTCAGTTATATCTTTACTATCTTCAGCGTCTGTAGTATCTTCATCTGATAATTCATAGTTTTTAATTAATGGGTGTTCATCAAAGTCTGGCAATTTCTTCATTTGTTCAACTTGTTTTTTCTGCCAATTTAATAATTCTTTAGCAACTCTAACAACGTCAGCAAAAGTTTTGATGGCGTCAACTTTTGCTAACCAATTGTTGTTATCGGGAGTAAATATAAATGGTATTCTGTTACTTGATTTACTTCTTAAATTAATCTTATCAATTAACATAAGTTCTTTATTTAAATCTTTGTTATTCATACCAAAGAAGTTTTGTTTTTCTAATATATCAAAACCGTTGATATAGTTTCTAACAACTCCTGGGTATTTCTTTTGAATTTTTTTATCTATTCTAGTGTCTTCTAATACATTAACGTAAGTTCTTAACTCATCATCATCTTGAATTTTTTTCCATCCGTCTTGTGGAGTAAATAATGCGTGGGCACATTCGTGAGCAATCAACATATCATAAACATCACCGTGTGATTCTTTAAATATAGGAAGAGTTAACACACGAGTCTTTGTATTAAAACTTGCTGTTGAAACGTTGTTGTGTTGTATGATTATATTTTCTGTTGCAATTAATTTAGCTAGTTGACTTTTAGTATCTAAATTTATTGTAGTGCTTTTTTTCATAGTATGTATATATAATACAGGAAAAAATCGGGAAAGTCAATAGTTAATTTCCCCTTATTTTATGCGGCTTCCAGACGATCCTATTTCTGGAATATGAAAACTGGCTCATATTTTGCACCAGATTCTTGCGAGGATAACTGTAATTTGTAGGTATCCGTGTGTGTAAATCCTTCTTCTACAGCGATTCGTACTGTATCATCTTCAAAGGTCTTATGTGATTTAATGTTCGCTACATTTAACCCCATATACTTACCTTTTTTTAATCCTATATATGCATTTTGTATAGTTGTTCTTAAAAAACCATTGTTCCACTCTTCATTACCACTATATTGATTAAATGATTGTTCTGCTTCATCACCATATTGTTCCCAATTGAAATAAGGTGGACTTGTAAATGCAAAATCTAAAGTATTTTCTTTTGGAACAAAGGTTTCACTACCACACTTGTTTAAAAAGTAATGTCTATTCTCTCTACCAAAATCTTTCTTAATTTCTTTTAATCCTTTAAATGTTAATTCAGCTGGATCAGTACCTATATAGTTAATATCTGATATAATTGCACCTAATATACGACCACCATATCCCATTGACATATCCCATACCATAGCACCTGGGTGGGCAAAGTGTGAATATAAACACGCCGCTGCTGTAGGTCTAAAATTAGATACACATTGAGTTCCTGTATATCTTCTTAATAAAGACCTCATAACACTTTCTGATTTGTGTTTTGATTCAGGAGATATTTCAGTTATTTCTCCATCTAAATTACTTGCAATAGGCATTAAAGTATCTACTGATTGTTTGCCAAAGAAACTACCTGTTAATAATTTTTTAATACCTTTTTTAAAGTGTTCTTCATTTTCATATATCTCCATAGGAGTTCTCATTTTACCACAACGTATACCAAAACTATGTGGCATATACGACCAAGCTAAAGATAGTCCTGTCTGATTCGGTTTAATAACTTTGTCTTGCGTTAATAGACCTTTAAAGTCTGTAGATTGTAATGTTTTAAACTGTGCTTCTCTATACTGTTTATCTGTAGCATAATAAGGAAATCCTCTCTTCTTCCAATACTCATATATCATATCAATATTAGAGTTTAATTCCTCTTCATCTTGAACAACACCTTTTAGATTGCCCTTACTTGTAATAAGTTCATCACCTGTTGTTTCTACACCAAATGCTTCTAAAGCATTCATTGTATCAGTTTTATTTGTTAGCTTTTTCATTTCTTTTTTGCACCAACGTCCACATTTTCTTTGCCTTTTTTTCTGCCATATCTAATTTCATTTTACTTGCGTGTTCAGTAAAGTTTCTACCTAACATATGTTCATATTCGTGTTGAAATATTCTACTTATCATACCATCTAATTGTCCTTCTTTTAAATCTCCATTTTCATCTGTATATTTTGCTACACATTTTCTAGGTCTTACTATTGATAAAAATAAAAATGGATAAGTTAAACAACCTTCTTTCATTAATACTGTTTCTTTACTTGTACTAACTATCATAGGATTAAAACAAGTCATTTTTAAACCATTTTCTAATGATAAATTATCACCTAATACAAACATATTAAATGGTAAACCTACTTGATTAGCAGATAGACCTATACCACCATATCTTAACATTGCTTTAAACATTAAATCTGATAGTTCTTTTCTATCTTTTATGTCGTGTTCCTTTAACATATCATCTGTAAAAGGTGCTATTGCTGACCTAACTCTAGGGTCACTAGGTGGTATCAATTGTAAAAGTCTTTCTACTTCCATTCCTTGTTTTTCTGCTTCTTCTTTTGAAATTACTTTAACCATTATATCCTATCTAGTACTGAAAAGTTATTATCTTTCTTGTACTTAATTATATTTGTAAATTTGTCAAATAGTATATCACCTTTATGTGAAATAATAAAGACATTTTCGTTTGATAATTTCTGTACTATTTTAAAGAAATCATCTGTTCCTGCAAGGTCTAAACTTGAATCAAATATCTCATCTAGTATTAATAGATTTGTATTAGTAGAATTTTTAAGTTTA
>Ga0206683_10001440_pt1 | contig 16511 bp, 12 predicted proteins | sample M280m12015metaG_FD_155483 | JGI IMG/M metagenome (GOLD analysis project Ga0206683, IMG submission 155483) | Ammonia-oxidizing marine archaeal communities from Monterey Bay, California, United States - M2 80m 12015 | ecosystem: Environmental > Aquatic > Marine > Intertidal zone | place: USA...
CACCGAAGGTGTTCAGCCCAAGTTGAAACATAGACTTCTCAGACATCTCTGTTCTATACGGAAGAAACTGGTGTCATGAATCTATGGGCTTTCAGTGGGACAGATTTTCCGGTTCGGGTGATTCGTTAGTGTATTGGTTGTCCAATGATATCCTTGAATCAAGGTAGAGATGCGGGGTTGCCTACTTCTCTAGTTTACGCATGAGTATAGTAGGGGTAGCGTGTGAGCGGGATCGCAGTCAGTCGGTCACTGTGATTCGTATTGTGCTCAGACGGGTCTCTTGAAGAAGTATGTTATACCACCACTATAGCTTCTGATTTTGATTAGTTCCCAATTATCTTGACCTAGTTTATTCAAATTATCGATTAAGCCAGCACCCTGCCAATCCTGATATGAGGTACCAGTTCGTTTTCCATTGATTATCAGATCGGGCGTGTCATATCGGTCTCCGCCCTGATGACTACTCACCGTCATGTATTCCCACTTGGTCTTGGGTTGGGTCATCCCGACCATGGTACCGTATAGGGACGCGAGTTTTCAATCATTGGGTAAAGGGGTCCCTTTGAGGCGCCCGCTGGTCAGAGGGTACCCTATGAGTCACGGGCGACACATAGGGGGGAAAATCACCCACTCATGAGGACGAACCCTTCCGAAGTCTATACCTGTGTACTGAAAAAAATGTTAGTATTAGTGAAAAAATAGTTAGTATTAGCGTTAGAAACGAGAATGCATGACTTAGCAGAGGCCTAAAGTCCCAACATTGACCAGCATTTACTGATTGTGAGCATTCTGGATTGTATGTGTAGCTAATATAAGTTGTAATGGCAAATAGAAGTGAAAGTATTGCTGGCGCAAAAATGGAGACCAGTTCTTTTTTTGTCAGTGTTTGTGCCATTCAACCACCCTACCTTTTGAATGTTTGAATGATGATTTCTTTTGCATTCTTAGAGAACTTGTGTACGTCATATGGTAATGATGGCACATTTCCGTAAACCTCCCCATTTTTCATATCCCCCACAAGCACATTGCCCCCGCCTCCTTTGAGGCGAAACATCCCGAATAATCCAAAATTATCTGCAGACAGTGACTCGGAAACTTCTGTTGAAACATCCTCTACTAATAGGCACAAAAGAAAACATTGCCCCCATATTAGGCTCTTTGAATTCTTGTTTAAAACCTCGAAGTTTTCCTTCCAAATATTCGCGGTTGTATCGTCAAGAACTGGTAACACCTTGACAAGAACATTCCATTTTGTGAGAGTGAAGCGACGATCGCCGACCAAGTCAAATTCAATGTCCATATGATTCGCCGGTTGAACATTTTTCCACCCTACCTCTTCCAAACCACTCTTGATTAAGCCAATCTCACTCTTACTTATTTCTGAATTGCTAACTCTTGGTTCATCGCTCATAGTTGATGATAATTCCACCTTTCGATTCTCTTTGATCAACTTAGCTAGGATACTACCAATGATGAGGATAATGATGCCAGCAAAGCAGCTGATAACTCCGCCGACAAAGACAAGGAATCCTTCGAAACTCGTATCTTCGCGAATCATCACATTGACAGTTTCCCCATTCTCTTCTGTGAAACTAATCTCATACGTGCCACTCTTTGAAAATGGATTGTATATCCCTGTACCTTCCTCTTCAAAATCCAATTCACCGATGTAATGGTAGCCATCGATGTGTCCATCAACATCGAACTCATCGCATTCGCCATCTACATCACAAGGCCAGAAAATATCATCAATATCACTATTGAGAACCTCAACCGTGACGGTTGAACCATCCTGAACAAATACGTTGTAGGTTGCAGCCCACTTGAACTCGCTTTCAAAAGTAGTTGGAGTAGAGTCTTCAAACATCAATGTACCACTCCAATCCTCGCTTGATGGAGAAGAGGAGTCTACACCCATAGGATCCATCATGATGATTGCCCAACCGATAACAAAGAGAATCCCACCAAGGCCAAGAACCAGCTTTGGTACCTTGTGCATGTTCATCGGATAATTACAGAATTAATGAAAGTTCACACGACACATTGTACTATCCTGTGAATTACTCATCTTTATTCGTATGCTTGTCCTCTTCATCACTCTCGAAAGGATACTTGCTGCCAGCTTGGTTGTGCCAAAGCATGTCTACCTTTACCCAAGCCCCTGACCACCCGAATCTTATCCAAAGATAAAGGAAATAGAGGATAGGTAGAAAGCACCCTGCAATAGATAGAAAATCGAGTACATCAACAACCATACTCATACAATTGAGAGAGTGCCCCTCTCTATGATATTTTTTGTATACTCAAAAATTCAAATCCACTAATTTTTGTGAATGATGCAAGGCCGACTCAAGAAGCCAAGTCACTTATCATGCAGATGACGATGATAGGGGTTTGATGCACCGGAATGCGGACATACACTTTGCCGCCTTGATCTTCATGGTTGGGGCAGGCGGTCTCGCCTCCGTCCTGGAGGTGGGGATAGCTGAACAAACGAAAGCCGAGGAACTTGAGGAGGATGACACAGGAAATCCAGCTCCAACGCCATGGTTTAGCAACCCGAACCCCGGATTTCAAACGATTACCGTACATGCATAAGGGAAATATTGTCAAATCATATTACCAAGTTATTGATATCCAGAGTATCATTCGGTTTAGACATGGAACGAACCCAAACGGCGACTTTGCTCGTACTCACTATGATGCTGACATCTGGTTGTTTAGCAGCAATTGATGATATAGTGGAAGAAATTGATGATACAATCGATATCGTAATTGGTGATTATCCTCAAATCGATTTGCCGGAACGAGTTCGTGGTGAAAATGCTGTACTGGAAGAATATGATGACTGCGACACCTTACTGGATGATCTCAAAGACTCTCTACAAAATGAAATGTTGGTTCGACTAGATCAAGAATCCTACTATCACTGGATTGGTGGCGGATGGATGTGGCTGGAAGATGATATTGCTTTCGCTGAGGACGGCGCTACTGGAACTGCTGCAGAAAGTGACGGCGGGAATTCGGCCTCTCGAGAAGGCGATTACTCAGGAACTAATAATCAGGAAGCAGGTGTGGATGAGGCTGACTTCCTGAAGACAGATGGATATCACATCTATATGTTGAATGGAAATCTTCTGGTAATCATGGGAGTTCCTGAGTTTGGTGAATTGACTCTTGAGTCAAACCTAACTCTACAAGGTTATCCAATGCAGATGATGATTGATGGAGATCGAATAGTCATTGCATCAACGATTAACGCTTGGAGTCTCGATGAAAATGATCCTCTCCGTTCAGAATTGATGGAAGAGGTACAATGGGGTGAAGGAGACAATGTCTACACTTACTACCGGGTTCAGAACTTGGTCAAGTATACCGTTGTAGATATTACTGACCGCGCAGATCCTCAAGTAGAGCGTGAGTTGTACATTGAAGGAAACTATCACACTGCAAGGATGGTTGATGGTACTGTTCGTTCGGTAACTCACAACTATGCAAACTTTGACGGTCTACGATACTGGGTTGACCTTCCTTCTGACTACTGGTCTATTGAAGATGAGGATGCAAGGATGGCAGCATGGTCTTTTCATCTTAATGAGACAATCAACAATAATCTCCTAGTCATCGACTCTTTGACAATGGATGATTTTGCTCCTCACATTTACGAAATGACCTCTGCAGGTTTTATTTCACACTCATCCACTTCAAATGACTGCTCGGAGTTTGCTGCCAGTACAGACAGTGTTGCGCGTGGCTTCACTTCGATAATGACAATTGAGATGCTTTCTGAAGATATACAAGTTGAAGTTGATCATATAGCATCTTCTTGGGCTCATGTTTATGCTTCTCAAGATGTACTAATTCTCGCTGAGCCTGCCAATGACTGGTGGTGGTTCTGGAGAAACACAGAATTTGAGGATGCTACAAATATCCATGCTTTCGACATCAGCCAAGCTGGTTCGACCACGTATGTTGCCTCAGGTCGTGTGGCTGGAACGGTTCAAGACCAATTTTCTCTTTCTGAGAGTAATGGAGTAATCCGTGTTGCTACAACTGAAGACATGTGGGGCCGATGGTGGATGGATACCGATAATTGGACTGGTCCTACTAACAATGTGTTCACACTTGAGGCATTTGAATGCATGATTCCTGAGGGGTGTGAAGATGACTCCGCAGAACTACAACAGATAGGTCATATCGGAGACATAGCCGAGGGTGAGAGAATTTGGAGCGCTCGATTCATGGGTGACCGCGCATATCTTGTAACGTTCGAAAACATGGACCCGCTCTGGGTCATTGATTTGTCCGACCCGTCCAATCCAACAATTCTAGGAGAGTTAGAAATCCCTGGTGTGTCAACTTACATTCATCCAGTAGATGAAAATACATTACTAACCATAGGAATTGGTGGCGGTGAGGACGGATTAGGCCTAGATTGGTCAGTGACTCAGATATCTCTGTTTGACGTTAGCGATCCAACTAATCCTACCCTCGCAGATACATTGCCTATTTCCCCTGCTTATACTGATGAGAACTGTGAAAATGTGCGCAGTTGTGGTTGGTCTTGGTCCTGGTCGGAAGCGACCTACGAGCATAAGGCATTCACCTACTGGGCACCAGACAATTTACTCGCAGTACCTCTGTCTACTCAGAGATACATCTACGATGAGATAATCGAAAACGGGGTCACCTATACTCACTACGGTTACGAGTATGTCTCTATGCTGAAGTTAATCGAGGTTGATACCGAGAATCTAACTCTCTCTCTTCATGGTGATGTAAACCATTCAAGCTTCTACAACAACGAAAATGGTTTGTCTAATTGGTGGTATGGTAGCACAACCAGTATCCGCCGTTCAATCTTCATGGGAGACTATGTCTATGCCTTCTCTGCTCTTGGTGCTACAGTTCATCTAACCGATGACCTAACACCAATTGTTGAACTGGAGATTCCAGGCCAAGCGATTACAGAAAAATACTACGATGACGAAGTCGAGGTAGCCGACTCTGAAGAATCTGAATCACCATCGGATGATGGAACAGATCCTGAAGGGTCCTGAGAAATTGCTTAGGATTATCTGAACCTTAGAGGCCGGCCTGTACTTCCTGCGGATGCTACGGCCGTGCCTCTTAGAGGTCCATCTCTCTGTCTTTGGTGAACAACTTGACCATCAACGATCGTATAGATTGGCCAACCAGTAAGTTCGCACCCTGCGTACGGTGACCAGCCAACTCGAGTCCAAGTGTCTGAATCTTCGATGACTCGCCTTGTCTCCATGTCGACTAGAATGAGGTCAGCGTCGTAGCCCTCAGCGAGTCTTCCTTTACCTTCCATTCCATAGACATTAGCTGGTCCTTCACACATCCAACGAGCAACATCTGTGACTGAGCACATGCCTTCTGAAGCATGTGTTAGCATACATGGTAGAGATGTTTCAACACCTGGCATTCCCGAGTGTGCCTTTGGGAATCCTAGGTTTTTGTTTTCTAGTGTGTGTGGCGCGTGATCGGTGGCGATACAATCAATCGTTCCATCTTTCAATCGCTTCCACAAAGTATCACGATCGTGCGAGTAGCGAATAGGAGGGTTCATCTTCAGCCGAGTACCAATTCGCTCGACATCGGTATCATCGAATGTGAGGTGTTGTGGACAAGCTTCAGTGGTGATTAGGTCTCCTTTGTTTGAAGCCAACCAATCCGCTTCTATTCCACTAGTAAGATGAAGAACGTGCAATCTGTGATCATGATCCTTGGCAAGTGCAGAAGCTCTCTGAGTTGCCATTAGCGCACAGGTATCGTCCCTCCATTCGGCATGGGCAGCGATGTCGGTTCTATGTTGGAATTCGGGCCAGCGTTCATTCAGTCGGTCTTCATCTTCAGCATGTGTTGCGATTATTCCACCAGTATTGGCAAAAATATTCTCAAGATGTTTTTGTTGATGAACAAGAAGATCTCCAGTACTGCTACCCATGAATACCTTGATTCCACAAACCCCATCAGTTGGTGAAGGATTATCGGGAGTACCTACTGCATCTTGCAAATCACTGACATTGTTCGGCGTTGCTCCGATAAAGAAGCCGTGATGAGTTACTGCATTACGAGCAGCAGAATCAATCTTTGATTGCATTGCCTTCAATGTGGTTGCAGCAGGGAAATTATTTGGCATATCTAAGAAAGAAGTGACTCCTCCTGCTGCGGCAGCACGACTTCCACTACCAATATCTTCTTTCTCAGGCTGTCCAGGTTCTCTGAAGTGTACTTGTGGGTCAATTGCCCCAGGTAATAGGAATAATCCTTCTGCATCAATAATGACTTCTCCAGGGTTTGCAGAGAGCCCTCCTCCTTCTGCAATTGTGCTAATTGTATTACCTACAACTCTTAGGTCACCATCGACAACACGACCACCGATTACCATCGATGAATTCTGAATCAACATTCGATTACTCATGTCCGCTCCCTTTCTGCCGGGTAGCAGACTGCTCAAGACTGTTCTGCTTTGAAACTCATAGTGATTCTGTTATCCCGCGCTGTTCAAATAACCGATGCCTCAGGGATGGCTAGCGAGTTTGAGTAGCCAGGTTATCTCGTCGGGCTCATAACCCGGAGACCGGTGGTTCAAATCCACCACTCGCTACCATTTCCTTCTAATCAATAAGTAATGTTAATCGAAGAATTTAGAATTACATTTAATACAATAAAATTACAAAGTGAAAGTGAAATTATAATACACTGCTCGCTTATAGACCGCCGATTTCACTTTCAATCTAGTAAAGGGGGTCAATCAGTTCTTCATATACCGAGAGGAAGTCAGATTAGGTGTAGGAAAGGCGAGATAGATGGCCAAAAAGACAGCGAGTGAGAAAATGGAAGAAGACGACGGTTCGATAATGATTGATGTTGATGAACAACAAGCAACCATAGAGGACTTACCAGGTGTGGGACCTGCGACCGCAGAAAAATTACGAGAAGCAGGATTCGACGAATTACTTGCAATTGCAGTAATGAGCCCTACTGAATTAGGTGAACAAGCTGAACTTGGTGAGGCAGTATCCTCAAAGATAATTCAAGGAGCAAAGAAATTGGCAAATATTGGTGGATTCGTTTCTGGAAACACTCTACTTGAACGCCGAAGTGAAGTACAGAAACTGACTTCCGGATCTGCTGCTCTTGACGAATTATTAGGTGGAGGCTTCGAAACCCAAGCAATTGTCGAGGTATACGGTGAGTTTGGTAGTGGAAAAACACAGATAGGCCATCAGTTAGCTGTTAACACATTACTTCCTCTTGAGCAAGGTGGATTTGATGGAGAGGTTTTCTACATAGATACAGAAGATACATTCCGTCCTGAGAGAATCGCTCAAATGGCTGAGGGAGTTGGTTTGGATCCAATCCAGGTTCTTGACAGGATTCATGTTGCTCGTGCTTACAATTCAGCACACCAAATGCTCCTAGTTGATGAGATCAAGAGGGCATCCAAAAATATTGATGTTAAATTGATAATTGTAGATTCTCTCACCAGTCATTTCCGTGCAGAATATGTGGGGAGAGGTCAGTTAGCTCCCCGTCAACAAAAACTCAATCGTCACTTGAAGGAACTAAAGCAATTATCAGATGTTCATAATGCACTAGTTCTTGTTACTAATCAAGTTATGTCCAGACCAGATGCATTGTGGGGAGATCCAACCAAGGCCATTGGAGGACACATTGTTGGTCATGCAAGTACATTCCGCCTCTATTTGAGGAAGTCAAAGGGAGGGCGAAGAATTGCTCGCCTAGTTGATAGCCCGAATCTTCCAGAAGGAGAGGCCGTGTTTACCGTGACTGCCGAGGGTCTCAAAGATTGATTTTGAGGCCCTTGGGGTCCGAACAAGATCTTTCTATTCAATAGCTCTGTACGCTAAAACTGCAACACCTGCTCCAGTAATTTGTGGGATTAAATGTATCCATATATCAGTTACTTCTAGAACATCACTCACTAGTAGTGCAGATGTAACGGCAGGATTGAAAGAGCCTCCTGATATCCCACCTACTGTGAGTGCTCCTGAAAGTACTACGAACGCAATTGCAGCACCATAGTATTGGTTTCCAGAATTTTCTTCGTTAGTGGCTACATTTAGAATAACAAACACTAGAGCAAATGTAAAGAAAAATTCAGCTCCTAATGCAGAAAGGGTATTCATTTCAAGAGCATCCGGTTTTGAATTAGTAATTAGAATATTAGATGAAGATATAGCAGCTAAAGAACCAGCAATAATTTGGGTTGCTATATATGGAGCTACTTCTTCTTTATCACATGCTCCCCTCAACCAAATTCCAATTGTTACAGCCGGATTGAAGTGAGCACCAGAAACATGACCTAAACCATAAATCATAACCATGAGTGTAGATGCAATGGCAAAAGGTGCGTAATCACCTGCAGAACCATGAACTGCTGCAGTGCAAATAGTGAGTGCTAAAAAGAAGGTTCCAACAAATTCTGCAATCAATTTCTGTACTAGCGTGTGTTCTGACATGGATTTCCGTTTAGAATCAAGTTCATCAATTTCTCTATTTGCTTGTCTTCAATTATTAATCAAATTGGAACTTTATCTAATGTGTTTTCAATTTCTCCGATTAGGTTTCTAACGTGCTCTTCACTGAAGGATAGTGACAAGTCGCTGGCCTTGAATAAATCAGCAAGTCCCATTGTATATCCTAGAGAAAGTCCAGACTTGTATTTTGTCAGAGCGGCAGCCGCATCATTTCGGTGATATTGCCACATCTGAAGTGCACCTAGTTGGGCTATTCCATAGTCAACATAGTAAAATGGGACTCCGAAGAGGTGGCCTTGTCTTTGCCATGATAATTTTCTATAGTCTTCTAAGCCACTATGGTCTAATTTTGCTCCAAATCTTTCTCCAAGTTGCAGCCACTTCTGTTCTCTTTCTTCACGGGAATGATTTGGATTTGCATAAATCCAATGTTGGAAGGCGTCTATTGTTGCACACCAAGGCATGAACGCGATGATATCTTCTAGATGGTTTCTTCTTGCTCTATTTGCATCTTCTTTCGAATAGAACTCATCCCATTGAGGGTGGGTTAGAAGTTCCATAGACATACTCGCAACCTCTGCAAATTCAATCGGCGAGTTTCGCTCATGAATTAGATCCAGATGGCCGCTGTAGAACGAGTGAAATGCATGTCCAGCTTCGTGAATCATTGTCTCAACATTTCGTTGTGTTCCTGCTGCGTTCATGAAAATAAATGGCATCCTACTCTTCTGTAGGTAATACTGGTAACCACCGGGGGCCTTTCCAGGCCGGCTATCTAAGTCTAAGCAATCATTCGCATCTAATTTATCAAAAAGCGTTCCTAATTCTTCAGACATTGAGTGGAACATTCTAGAGCAGCCATCGACTAAATCTTGTACACCAATGAATGGTTTTAGAGGTGTTCTTCCTTTCACATCCACTCCCATATCCCAAGGACGGAGTGACTTAAGTTGGAGTTCTTGCATTCGTTCTACATCAGTCTTATGACGTAGTGGTTGACATACCACTTCGATAGAATTATGGAATTCTAGACAATCTTCGATTGTGTAATCAAATCGATGCATTGCAGCGAACATATATTGCTGAAACCCATCGAATCCCGCATTGGTAGCTATCTGATGTCTTATCTGAATCATTTCATCAAAGATTTCTGATAATTTATCAGAATCTTCAAATCTTCTTTGTGCAACGGCACGCCAAGCCGCCTCTCTAACAGAGCGATCTGTGTTTTCAAGATATATTGCCATCTGAGGAATTGTCTTTTTTTCTCCATCATAATCAATAATTTGAGCTCCACAAATTTCATCATATTTTGTATCAAGTTTTGTAACCTTAGTTTGAAGAGGAATATTTTCTTCACGGAAAATTTCGATGTCAGTTTTGAGTCCTTTGATTAGAATACCATAACGCTCTGGCAATTCATCAATCGATGGATGCTGAACTATTCTTTTGTTTAGAATATCACTATATTCGGACAACTTAGGTTGTACATTCTCAACAAAGTTCATCCATGCTTCCTGAATCTTCTCATCATTAGTGTGACAAGTCATATTGATGTAAAGTCGGGCTCTAGCTTCTGAGATGATTTCTGAAAGAGCAGATCGGTCATGAATGAATGTCTCCAAACAACTTGAGCAAGAAAGTTCCCTATTCCTTAGGTCATTCATATAAGGCTCGATTTCAATCCAAGAACTACCGTCTAACTCATCTGGTACGAATCCCATCTAATCCTCATCCCTCTGTTGCTGGTGAAATCACTTGTCTATCAGTTTGACCCCCGAGGGTTCAACCATGCATATCAGCCATAGCAGCATGATTAAGGAAGGCATTCTCTATGTGCTCAAATGAAATTTCATCTCCATTATTCCTTACACCAATTCTAACTAATCCCTCATTACTCGGTCTTGGTCTTTGTACAACCAATGAAGCCTTCAGATGTAGTTGTAATCTTTCGAATTCTTTGGTATTATCATTGTAAATGTCTCTCGGAATTTCAATATTAGCAAAACCATCCCCTATTTCCAATTCCGGAATATGGACAATCCAAGCCTTTTCATCCCCACTAGTCAATCCCGCTCGTTCAAATGCCGTTCTAATTTGATGAGTGCCCGATAAAATACGCAAGAATTCAGTATCTGGTGCTCTAGAAGTCATACTCTCTGAAATTTCCCTACGTCTTAGTGCATGCCAGACAGTCCACAAGTGAACTTCGCTCGCAGCGACATCAAAAGCCATCAGAAGCCAGCGTTCATTCGGTCTCCATTCATTGAATAGAGTAACTACCTCCATTGGGTCATCTATTGGCTCTCGAAACCTGACACCCCAGGCGGGGAACCACGGTACCCGATGTGATTTCTCCACGTCCGGCGAAGGCTTCTGACTGATGAATTATGCCGCTCATTACCTTCTTCGAGAAATTCTAGTAGCTTCAGTAACAATATTGCTCACAAGTTTCGGACTCCAGCCACGAATATCTGCTAACTTAGAACGATCTTTTTCAGTTAGAGAAGCAACATCTAGAGCCGTTTCAACACCTAGTAGATTCACCATTTCTCTTGCTCTAGTTCTGCCCACACCTCTAATTGTCACTAATCCTAGTAGTTCTGATCTACATCCATATCTTACGCGGCGATGTAGTTCACTAATCGCATCAACCAAATTTCGATGACCTTCTGGATCAAGATAACGCTGTTCTTCATCTTCCGAGAGAATTTCACGCATTGCGAACAGTAACCACTCTGCTAGATCAACTCTACTTCGCAAATCGCCGGGTTGTACATTCCAGCGATTCTCAAGGTCGTCCATCTTTGTCTCTTCAATCCATTCTTGGAGTACTAGTACACCCTTCATCCTTCTTTCCTGGTCCGAATCAACAGGTTCAGCAAGGAATTCTCTTTCATGATTATGAATTGCAGAATTAATTTGGTCCCATTCTTCTTTCCGAGGCCACAATGCTATGAAATCAGGTGTACAGGCCGCTAGATGAAGAAGACCTAGAGGAGATATCTGATGAATGTCGTCAACTCCTCTCATTACATTCATAGCCACTTTCAATCCATCTTGGATTATTCTTCCTGAGATTGGATTGAGGTACAATCTTGCAACTCGCTGTCCAAGCGCAGTAGCCTCATAGGTCATCGCTGCTGAATCTGGTAGAGATTCCTCACGTTCAGTTTGCAGACTTGCCTTTCTAAATCCGAAGATAGCTGGCCCTTTACGAGGGGCGAGTGATGTTGAGGAGATTTCTTTTTTCTCAGTAATCTCAAGTCCAGGTATTGAACTACTAGTTTTTGCCCAAGTAGGCATTTCATCTTGCCAATTCTCCTCCTCTCTCGGTGATTTATTTTGCCGATTTTTTATTCGGTCTAGAACCTCTTTAGATTCCCCCATTCTAGTTATCATTTCATTTATTGTTAACCAACTGACTACGTCATCTATTCTCGATTCTAGCGTATCACTTTCAATTTGAGTAGCGAGAAATGTTTCTCCAAAGAACCCACTCAGTGCGTCTCTATCTCTAATTCCACTCGTAGCAATAATTGACAATATATGAGTCAGAAGAGCAGGATCCTCTTCGGGCCTCAAAGCAGAAGGATTAGCAAGTTTAGATGTGACAACCTCGGCATCACTCAAAAGATATCTATCTACGAGATTCAGTTCCTCATCGTTATCCTTCGCAATAATCCAAGCATCGCCAGCATTGTCGTACTTTGGCCGTCCTGCTCTTCCCAACATTTGCCTTATTTCCATCACTGGAACGGGCATTGATCCTCCTGCCACACTGCTCCATCTTCGATAATCTCTGACAATCACTCTTCGTGCGGGCAAGTTGACACCTTGTGCAAGAGTCGGTGTAGCAACAATAGCTAGAAGTGTGCCGTTTCTGAATGAATCTTCTATGGTTTTCCGCTGTGCAGAAGTCAATCCCGCGTGATGAAAGGCAACACCTCCTTTTACCGAATTAGCCAATGCTCTTCCCATAGCCGACATGTTTTCTCTTTGAGTCAAGTTTTGGGCTATAGAATCCCATTCTTCTGCCATACTATTGCTGTATCTAGAAGAGTTTTGCTTGACTCCTTTGTCAACATGTTTAGCCAATTCTCGAGCTTCTTTTTGAGCCGATGCACGGGAGTTAACGAAGATTAGAATTTGCCCTCCGGAATCTACAGTATCGTCAAGAACGGCCTGAAGTTTACGAGTTTTCTTTCCTTCTATGGTTCTAGGTTCTGGCCACTCACTATCTTCAGGTCCGTCAATACGATGAACTTTGACATCTAAACCAGTTAGTGTACCTGAATGAAGTTGAATTGGTCGCCATTCGGATTCAATTAGTTTAGCATCTAACCATTCTGCTATTTGAGCACCATTGCCAACAGTCGCGGATAGTGCAATAATCTGTGCTTCAGGCTTTGAATGTCTGATTCTTGATAGTAGAACCTCAAGAGTTGGACCTCTGCCAATGTCATGTAAAAGGTGGAATTCATCCGAAACAACGATACCAATTTTTTCTATTAAATGCTCTCTTGTTCTCAATAAAGAATCTAATTTTTCACTCGTACAGACTAAAATATCAGCCTCTTCAATTTTATCAGCCTCGCCTCCTCTATCGCCTATTGCGATTCCAACAGTTAGCCCCACCAATCCGGCTAATTCGCGTAACTCCTCGACTTTTTCTGATGCTAGAGCCTTGAGTGGTACAATGTACAAACCTCTACATCCTTCAAGATCAGTAAGTAGTCTCTGAATCATAGTCAAATGAGCTACCAGTGATTTACCGCTAGCAGTAGGAATTGTTAGCATCAAATTTCTTCCAGATAGAGAATAGGGAAGAGCCTCTTGCTGAGGCGGAAACAACTCTTCTATGCCCCATTCCGATTTCAAAAATTGAATCAACCGCGAATCTAATTCGATGTCTGCGAGAGACACCGGAGCAAGGTCTTCACCAGCGGCCACGAATAAACTCAGAATCCGCCGTTCTAAAGGATGTCTAGGGCTTAATGAGAAAACTAAAACTGATTGATGGGGTTTGAATTTTGAATTCAATTCCAGCGATGAAATGCGGGATGACCTTCTGTAACTGCTACGAAAAGTCCTTCACCAGTGGCACAAATCTTGTCTTCGGCCATCAATGTCATCTTGACAGTGGCTCTATCTTCTTTGAGTTCTGTTACTTCTCCAGTAACAATTAGTTCCTGACCAAAGGGGGTAGGTCGACGGAGTTTGATATTGTAGTTGGCGGTTACGGTACAGGGTGGCTGCGAATCTTCAGCAGCATCCATGAGAGCAATTGCCGCTGTCCAATTTCCGTGACAATCCATAAGTGCACCAATTATTCCACCATTGATCATTCCAGGAAATGCTTGATGTTCTAAGGTGGGTGTAAATCGCATTTTTAATCCACTTTCAGACCTTAGTGAACGAATTCTCAATCCATTCTTATTAGCAGGTCCACAACCGAAGCAGATACTGTTTGGTGCATATGTCTCTTGCACAGAAGGTGTCTCATCAGTACACATCATTGACTCCCCATGAGTATCCCCATTCAACAATTTCGACAGGCATTCTTTGCCTAACAATCATATTTCGCCCACTCTCCACAAGGTCATTGGCGGCATCTTCTGACGACCCTAGCCCTACTGATGGAGAGGGTGATAATATTCCTGTACCTAGGGTGAAAAGGCGTAGGCATCGCCCTCTTAAGGTAGCTAATCAAATCCCTCAACGCCGCCGTAAGGAGATTGAAAAGGCTCTAGAGGAACCTGGTTCAACTCCAAAGAAATGGTCTAGGTCGAGTAATTGGAAATCTCATCGAATTGGTCGTAAACTTGTGAAACCAGGGACAATTCGCCAAGTTGAATTTGATTTAATGGATATTGAAATTGGTGAATCGTGGCCCATTCCAATTACTGTGGTTCATGGAACTCGTCCTGGGCCGGTAGTTACAATCATAGGTGCAATTCATGGAAATGAGCTTATTGGCCCTCTCGCTCTTACATATTTACAATCAGCAAATATCATGGGAGAGGGTATGGCAATAGATCCGTCATCAGTAGCCGGAACAATCCGCATAATCCCTATTGTCAACATGCCTGGATACCGCCGATCTACCCGATATATGAGTGATGGAAGAGATTTGAATCGCTTTTTCCCTGGGAAAGAAAATAGTAACACTACTTCGAGAGTGGCTCACAGATTATGGAGTGAATTATTTTCTACAAGTGATCATATCATAGATTTGCATACCGCAGCACTTGGCCGAACAAATATGCCCCAAATAAGAGCCAACCTTGCAAATCGACTAAGTAATCGTTCTGCACGTGCTTTTGGTATCGAATTGATTCTAGACAGCGAAGGTCCGAAGGGCTCTTTACGTCGTATTTCTGATGAATCTGGAATAAGTTGCATAACTTATGAGGGAGGTGGTTCAGACGAATCAGATCCTGAATCAATTCAAGTTGCATTATATGGGATTCTCAATGTTTTAAGGGGTCTCAAGATGATTCCCGGATATCCAAGCAGACCTCGATTCCGTCTTCTTGCTTCAGGTTCCGTATGGATACGTTCCGATTACGGAGGCTTACTTGATGTGTTAGCTCCAGCCGGATCTTTTGTTGAGGAAGGAGAGGTTGTAGCTACTGTTTCAGATCCCGAAAATCCAGGTCAGATGATGGAAGTTAAGTCACCAACTCAAGGTCTAATGATTTGTTCTGCAACTCACCCATTCGTCACCACCGGCACTCCGATTGGACATTTGATTCCAATCACTAAGGCAGTGAAAACCGTCCAACGTCGACTTGATGAGGAAGGTCTTCTAGTTCTTTCAGGAACAGATGGCGAACCACCGTGGAGAGAAGATGAAGAGATTGAAGACATCTCCGTTGAAGGGGTATGGGAAGGTGGATCTCCCGATGCAGAATGGGGAGATAACTTGCGAGCAGCAGCTGAAGAAGAAGCAGATGAAGCGTGATTATTCTTCTTCTAGTGATTTAGATACTACAGTTGCTGTGACTAGAAGTGGTACTTCACTCTCAATGGATTCAGTTACAACCGTAGCATTAACCAAGAGAGGTTCCTCCTTTTCATTCTGATATTGTGATAGATAACTCAAGTCTGGTGCTGAAGGTAATTCTACAGAACGATGTTCAGGTGATTCCCCTCTAGGTCTATGGTCGATTTGGAATTCGCTATATGCATCGGTGACTCTCTGATTTAGGTTTATTCTATGCGCCCCATATGCAATACCACCAACAATAGTAAGAATCAGAATTAGTATGCAAATAATGCCTATTGTTGAACCAAAAAATGACAGTAATGAGTCGATTAGGGTTGGTGGTTCGACATAAACCTCAACATCAATTTCCCATTGGAATTTAGTTTCAATTCCTGAATCAATTATGGTTGCATTTATTTGTCGTTTTCCATCGCCCTCTCGACAAAGAATTTTAGCTAATTCCCAATTCCTGTTTTCACAATCAATAATTTGAATATGTAGGCGCATACCGTCATTAGTTACATTATCTGAAAGATTTACCCCTTCCATTTCCCATACTATTACTTCATCAACCTCATTAGGTATCCCATCTAAATTTATTGAAAAAGAGCGATTAACAGAATCCCAAAAACCGGATGAAATGATTTGACTGATAGAAGATTTTCTATTCAATTTATCCTCATCATCAACGATGTTATTGCAGTCATCATCTAAACCATTCCAAATTTCTTGAACATCAGGATTAATCGTTGCATCCAAATCCTGACAGTCCTCAAAAGCAAAAAATCCATCCTCATCACGATCGAAGTCGTAGACTAAAGGATTTGACTTTGAAGTCTTAATCTCAAATCCATCTTCTAGTCCATCTTCATCCGAGTCGATGTTATAGGGATTAGTTGAATAATTGTGATATTCTTCATAATCAGATAGTCCGTCCTGATCAGTGTCAATCTCATAGAAATCCTCATCGATAATTTCATCACAATCAT
>Ga0206683_10001444_pt1 | contig 16489 bp, 5 predicted proteins | sample M280m12015metaG_FD_155483 | JGI IMG/M metagenome (GOLD analysis project Ga0206683, IMG submission 155483) | Ammonia-oxidizing marine archaeal communities from Monterey Bay, California, United States - M2 80m 12015 | ecosystem: Environmental > Aquatic > Marine > Intertidal zone | place: USA...
CTTGGATGGTTCAAAAACTGTATTAGATACCATGATAGATTCTGCTAATGAATCCAATAGAAGCAAGGTTAGAGACATTTTAGGTTCATTTCTATTTAAAGGTGAAGATGTAGATAAATTTGTTAAAGTTCTTTCTGGAGGTGAAAGAAACCGTTTAGCATTAGCTAAAATGCTGCTTCAACCTTTTAATGTATTAGTGATGGATGAACCTACTAATCACTTGGATATTAAATCTAAAAATGTTTTAAAACAAGCTTTACAAAATTTTGATGGAACTTTAATTGTAGTTTCACATGATAGAGATTTTCTTCAAGGTTTAACAAGTAAGGTTTATGAGTTTAAGGATAAAAAGATAAAAGAGTATTTAGGTGATATTGATTATTATCTAGAAGAAAGAAAAGTAGATGATTTTAGAGCTATCGAAAAGAAAAATATTGAAAAAAAAGTAAACTCAAACAAATCAATAGACAAATCAGAAAAAATCAAAAATCAAAAATTAAAAAAAACATTAAGAAATTTAGAAACTAAAATTTCTAAGCTAGAAAAAGAAATTTTATCATTGGATAATGATTTGCTAAACAATTACGAAAAAACCATTGAACAGCACAATTTCTTCCCGAATTATGAAAAAAAGAAAAATGAATTAGAAACACTGATGAAAAAATGGGAGAAACTTACACTTTCTTTAGAATAAATACTTTTTCTTAAATTACAATTTGTAATGTATGATTTTTTAAATTTTTGTGATTTAAATAATTTCGAATATTGGTTGGTGATTCGTCTTTATTTTGCTGCAACTCTTCCAATATTATTAGCTACATATTATTTAATTAATAAAAAAGTTTCTTATTCTACGGCCTACACATTGATATGTGCATTTTTTATTGTTGCATTTGGTTGGGAAATATGGCTAACATATGGATTATCTGGAGGGTTACCAGTAGATCAAAGAAGGAGTGTAATGTTAACTTGTGCCATTCCAGTAAATATAAATTGGCTTTTGAATTCATTAGCTGATGTATTGATTGTTTGGATTGGTTTATTTTTAGTTAAAATTCACTATAGGAACAAGAGATCTCCTTTTATTAAATGGAAATGGGGTGCTTTTTTTATTTTATTAACATGGTTTATTATCCAGAATATTTATATAGAAGCCTTCTTTTATCATCTTCAATTAGGATCTAATGGAGACTTGTCATGGGCTCCTTTACAACCACTTGGATCATGGTATAATCCAACAATTTTTAAAATAGCAGGTAACCCTATTACTTTTCAGACTCAATCTAGTTGGGTTTTAATGACACCTATAATTTATTACTTGTCTATATTTTTTAACAGAAAAAAAAATAATTACCAGTAACTGTCGTCTTCCCATCTTTTATTTGAAAGAAACCCAAGAAAATCAAAATTGTATCTAAAAAAAGCTTCAAAGCTATTTTCATTATTGAATGCATTAGTTCCTAAAGGGGATCTATAGCCAATTCCAAAGTCAAACTCTTCTAATTTATACCTTAATGAAATTCCAACATTTCTCAGTCCAGACTGAAAAGTATTCATGTTAAACTCTTCAAATAAATTAAATGAAATAGAATTAAACATAATTTCTTGATCTAACCTAAAACTAGAAAAAGTTATCTCTTTATTTATTGCAGGTCTATGGAAATAGGAAGCCATAGCAAATATTCCAAATCTATCGAATTCTTTTTGGTAACCAAAAACAAAATCACCACTTCTAGAAATTCTTGCTACATTTTCCTCATCTGTAGCTGTATTTGCTTGTCTTAAATTATTAATTGTAACCCCTAACATAAACTTGTCATTTTTTACTAAGAATCCTGCATCAAAATCTAAATATCCTATTGTGTTATTAAGCAGGTAGAGTGGATCTAAACTAGGAGCTCCAGTAAGAATTTCATCCTCAAGCAATACATCTTTTAACCTTATAGGAAAAGAATAACTTGCAGTAATAAAGGGATATAGTGTTATGTTTTTTACAAAAAATTGATCATTAAGTTTTAATTTATGAGTATAAGATATATCCAAACTCATACTATTTAAACCAATATCTGAAAAATGTGTAGATGAAATTTTAGAACCTAAAAAAAAGTTATTTTCCTCAAAGAAATATGTTCCTACAAAATTCTCATAACCATAGGATCTTTTATTTAAATCATATGTTTGATTTGAAATTAAGCTTAGGTGACTTATTTCAGTTAATCCAGCAAAACTAGGGTTGTTTAGTTCCAATAGATATGAATAAAAAATCTTAGAAGCATTTTGCGAAAAAGAATTTATGCTCATAGTTGAGAAAAGAAAAAACAATATTTTATTTTTGTTAAAATTCATTTTTATTCTAATACTTTAAAGTAACCTGATTTACTTATTTTTTCTTCATCCAGTGTGGTGCCATTAAAAAGGTAATAGTATACTTTTTCAGCATTATTTCTGTTGTCACCTTTCCACCCATCTAATGTTACAATTTTTCTATAATCTACTCCTACATCAAAAGTTTCTTCATATAATTTTATTTGAGAAATGGAAAATACATTAAATTGACCATTGATAAATCCTCTTATAATAGGTCTAAAAGTATCGTTTATGCCATCATTATTTGGTGTGAAAGCATTTGGTACTTTGAACCAATATCCTTTTCCAATTAAAATTGTCTTTCTAATTTCTTTATAACAACCTTGTGGATTATAAATTCTTAATGAAATATTGTAATATCCCTCTTCCTTATATGTAATTTTATAATCTTGATCATTTTGTCTTAAAAAAGTTTGTTCTCCAGATCCATCCCCTAAATTATAAGAAACGGAAAAATATTTTCCAATTGACGTATTTTTAATTGTTATTTCCCGGTTAAAAGGAATTTTTCCAAAATCTTCTATTTCGAAATCTTTATTGTCATAAATTGAAAAACCAGGAATTCCTACACCTAAATTAAGATTTAACTTATATGTACAATCATATTCATTTTTAATATAAAAATTAGCATCTCCTAGAGGTTCTTCTATTTTAACACGATATAAAACATAATCATCTGTAGTGTTAATTTTTGTATATGTTAGTTCTTTATTGTCGTATAAGAAAATCAATTTTGTTTCCCATGGATTATGAATTTTTATATCTAAATAACCTGTTTTTTGTAGACAAAGTTCATTGTCAATTACAGGCTCTTCTATTATGAATAATTGTTCACTTATAAGTCGGTGAGTCTCATTTTTTTGACAACCATTATTATCTACAATAACCGAAGTATAATACCCTGGTAATAATTTATCAATCTTTAATTGACCATTTATAAATTCTAGCAATTTTCCGTCTTTATCAGATTTATACCATTGCACTAAATAGGGTGCTTTTCCTCCAGACGGATTTATAGTGATATTCCCTAAATCACCCGTACAAGAATAATTTGTAATAGTTGGATTTGCAGAAATAGGCGGAATACTTAAATCAAATGATAACTTTTCACTTTCACATCCATTAGCATCTGAAATAATTAAATCATAGATTCCTGGCTCTGTTACTTCAATTCTAGTCTCTTTGCTAGAGAAATTTGGTCCAGACCAATTGAACTTATATTCATAACTTAAATTCTTATATTTTACACCTCCTGTTGCACTTCCAGTAACATCAATTATTCCCAAATTTAGATTTGAATCATCTTGCTGGTCATGACACGCAATATATTTTTCTATATAATTTAAATTATCACTGCTTGTTAATCTTATTTTTTCTTCATTTAATATTTCAAAATCAATAGTTCTACATGCTCCATTTTCATCGATTACTTTAAGCTCTTTTGCTCCCAATCCAATATTCTTAATTATGTAACCAGTTGATTCAAAAGAAATTTCTTGATCAATAAAAATTTCTGTATTATCTAAATAAAACTTTAATGGAAGTGAAGATGTATTATTCGCAATTTCAAAATAAAAACTACCTAATCCATTAAAACATTTAGGTTTATTACCTTCAATAATACCATTATTATTGGAATCAGTAGTAGAGATATTAGCAAATTCAAAAACTGGGTCTAATTCTTTAATTTCACTTGAAATTTCAGCTGTTTTACAATTAAAACTGTCAAATACAGAAATATTATATATTCCTTTTGTTAAATTTTCTAATTTATAATTTCCTTCAGTATCAGTATTAATTTCTAGGGATAAATTATTATTAACTAGAATTCTATAAGGACCTGTTCCTCCATCTATATTTATGACTAAACTACCTGTTGTTAATTCACAAACTATATTTTGATGTTTTTCAGTTACTTCACTTAAAATCATAGGATTAGGATCCTTAATTTCAAATTTTTTGGTGGTTAAGCACTCTACTATTTCACCATCAGTAAAGTTTCTAAAATGTTTTGCTTTTATTTCAATTAAGTAATTTCCTTTTGGAAGATTAGTAGCTTTTAAACTATTGCCACTTATTACAATATTGTTAAGACCAATAAGTGATTTGTTTACATCTCCTTCAACTTTAAACCAATTTATAGTTTGATCGCTATATATATCCTCAAATAATCCATTGGGGTAAATTTCATATTCACCTAATTCACCATCAACACAAACATTATCTTTTTTAGATACTTGAGTTATTTTTAGTTCTTGAGGTTCTTTTATAACTAAATTAGAAGAGATGGAACCACAAAAATTAGTTACATCAGTAACAGTAGCAAAAACATCTCCTTTAGAAGTCCTTATTTTAAAATAACCAGTATTAGGGTTGGACTCTAGTTCTTTATATGGTCTGTTTAAATTCCAGTTTATAGAGTAAGGTGGTTTTCCTCCAGAGACATTTACTGTAATTTCTCCATCATCACTTCCAGTGCAAGAGGCGTTTATAATTGATGTTTCAACATTTAATAGTTTTTCAGGTTGTATTAGCTTGACTTTAATTGCTCCGTTAACTTGACTAGTCGCATCATTAATAGATTCTGAAAATTTACAGTTATTTGAGTCATATATATCAATGTCATATTCACCTGCAAGCATATTTTTAAATAAGTAAGTGTTACCTGTTAAGTTTTCTGCAACAACACTACCATTAGAGACAACTTTATAAGGAGGAGCACCACCTATAAAATAAAGTTCAAACTGACCATCATTTCCTCCATTACAACTAATATCAACATGTTTAGAAATATTTTCTGAAGCAATTATTCTATCCTCTCTATTGATTTGAAAAGATTTAGTAGATATACAAGAAACTTCTTTAGAATTTACTATCGATTTTGCAGTAACTTCAATTTTATAGAATCCATGAATTAAATTATCTAATTCTAATTTATCATTCCATTCAGGAATTAATACATCATCCTTATACCATTTAGTTAAATAAGTAGCTGGATTTCCAGTAAGCATTCCCCCTTGTAAATCAATCTTAATTTTACCATCTGCATAATCGTAGCATTTTTGATTTTCAATTTCTGTAATAATTATATTTATTTTTTCAGGTTCTCTAATGGTAAAATCCTTAACAAAGGTTCCACATTTAGCATTTTTATCCTTTATTGTTAATTTATAGTTATTCTTATCTAAATCATCAATTACATAATTATTAACTGCTTCAACTATTGTTCTTTCAAGCTTATAATTAGGACCTTCTAGTAAAATCGAGTATGGAGCTCTTCCACCACTTATTGAACCTATATCAATACTACCGTTTTTCTCGCCAAAACATTCTACATCATAAAAAAGAATATTTGAAACAACAAATTCATCTAGTTCACCTACAGTTATTTCATCTGAAATAAACTCACAATCATTAAAGTCAATTAATTTGATCTTGTATTTTCCTGGATCTAATCCAGTAACAGTGCTTGTAAAGCCAATTGTGCCTTGATCAGTTGCATTTCCACCCTTAATTCCAGTATTTGAAATAACATTATTTTCATTAATAATGTAAACTTTATATGGAGCGGTGCCATGTTTTATATTAAACTTGATTTCTCCTTTTGATGAATTTAGAACGGCATCTTTACAAGAATCAACAATTTCTTCAACTTTGAAAGCAATAGGAGCAGGTTGAGTGATTTCAAATACATCTGTTTGAATGCACTTTTCATTATTTCCAATAAAATTAACTGAGTACATTCCTTTTAATAGACCATCAAGTGTTAAGTCACCATTTTGGTTTATCGTTCCCTGATCAATAATTGTTTCATTTAATATAAGTTCATATTTATAAGTTTTATTTCCTAAAACAAATGGGGTGCCTCCTCTAATTTTTTTATAAGTTACAGATCCATCGTTAGAAGGAGTGTATTCACCATCTACTAAACCTTCATTAACACAAGAAATATTTTTAATTGATTTACTATCCCAAACAACTTTATTAGAAATATAAATCTGTTCTTCAACAATACAACCAATTTTATCTGAATCATTGCTTTCTAAAAAATCCCTTTGGGTAACTTTAAGAAGATAATTTCCGTCTTTTAAATTTTCTATGCTAAAATCTTGATTTTTGATGATTTCATAAGAATTATTAAAATCAGCAGAAGTCAAAGTTACTTTGTAATATTCGTTAAGTTCATCATTTAAAAATGTATCACCAGCATTCAATTTTAAATTAAGTGTACTTTTCTCTGTCTCACAGTCACCTAAAATATTATAATCAATTATTAATTCTGAACTTGGTTGAAGAACTTCTGGGTTTAAAATTATGGTCTTACAATCATAGTAATCAGTAATTTCAAACTTAACTTGACCAGCGGGCAGCCTTAATTTTGATATAACTTTTGTATTTATTCCTTTTCTTCCAAAATACAGGAAATCTGCAGCATCATTAATTTTAACTTTGTAAGGTGCAGTTCCTCCTTCAACTAAAATTTGAACTCCGCCTTTAGAATCCCCATAACAAACATTGTTTGTTATGCTTTGTAATGATGCAGACATTTCTGTTGGTTCCAAAATAGTGAAATCAAATTTTTGTGAACATGGTCCCTGAGTTACAGTTAAACTATAATCACCAGGATCTCCTAAGTTTTCTATGTCTTTTTGGGTACTAGTAAATCCATTTGGACCCATCCAACTGTATGTAAAAATTCCTGTTCCATCTCCACCTGTTAATGCTGGTTTTATGTATCCAGTACTTTCTCCATAACATTTGATGTTTTGTAATGCTATGTCAACATTAGTCATTTGAATAGGATCATTTCCTAAAATTCCAACAATAACAGGATTTGAAATACATCCATTAGCATCTATTGCATAGAATGAATATCCTTTTTTTTCTAAATTTTCAACTTTAAATTCATCGTTATTATCAACGGGATTTCCTCTGTTAGTTGCAATTAGATTATCATTTAAATAATAGGAGTAGGGCCCAGTTCCGCCAGCAATCTTAATATTAAATGAGCCATCTTTATCTCCAGGACAAGTTTCAGGAATAATATTAAATGGTAAATCGATTATTAGTTCAGAAACTGAATCCACAACAATTTCAGAACCATAAACATATTTGACATTTTCTTTATCAATTACTTCAACTTTGTAAGTTCCAGAAGCAGTATTTAGAATTTTACTTGTATCGGACTCTGCACTAACTGCAACAAATTCTCCTGAACTATTTTTTTGGAACCAATTAACAGTGTATGGTTCCCCATAACCACCTTCAAAATCTATTGTAATTGTTCCATCTTTTCCTCCATAACATTTTGGCTTTGTTGTCGTAACTGATATGTATGAGAAGTCTGTAGGAGTTTTAATATTAAACTCCTTAATTAAAGAACAATCATTGTCGTCTTTTATCTCAACAATATATTTTCCAGGAGATAAATTACTTATATCTTTATTTGTTGATGAAAAATCATTTGGACCACTCCAATTATATTGGTAATCACTGTTAGTATCAACTGAACCTCCAGCAACAGTTATTTCAATTGAACCATCTTTGGCATCGTATTTTGAAACATTGTTTATTTTTTCACTTGAAATATTAATCGAGAATTCTGGTTCAGAAATAGATACCTGAAAGTTTTTTGAGCAATTTTTAGCATCTACAACCGTAATGTTATAAAGACCAGCTTGTAAATTATTTTGAACCAATTCATCTGTATTGTTATCAGTATTTCCAGATTGAGACTTTAAAAACGTATCATTAATATAATATGTGAAAGGTGCTATTCCTCCAACAACGGAAATGGTGAAATTTCCAGTTGAATCATTTTTACATTTTATATCAGTTTTATTACTTAAACTAATATTAATAGAAGATGAGGGTTCAGTGAGTTCTATTGTTTTAATAGGGTAAACATTATTATCAGAATCAGAAATTTTTAGTTTATAAGTTCCTGCCTTCACATTATTTAATATGGAGCTTGTAGATAATAGAACATCGTTTTGATCAAGCCATTCAATTGTGTAAGGCGCTCCAGATCCCCCTGAAGGTTTTGTCTCAATTTTTCCAGAAGATTCTCCCCAACAATTAATTTGTGTAATTGAAATGTTGTAATTGAAATTAGAACTTAGTTCTAAGATAAATTCTTTTTTTAGTTCACATCCTTTAGCATCTGTAACGGTAAGTAAGTAGGTTCCTACATCTAAATTAGTTATATCTTCATCTGTACTGCTAAAATTTAATCCAGTCCAGCTGTAGCTATAATCTTTTGTTCCACCATCTATCTCAATATCTATTGCTCCATCACTTAAACCTTCTTTAGGGTTTGTTATATTGAAGTTTTTTAAATAAAGTGCATTTTCAGGTTCAGTAATTTTTTCATTTAAAACGTTGGAATTACATCCGTTAGCATCTATTACTTTAAGTGAATAATCGCCAGATTTTAAATTACTTACTTTAAAAACTTCTTTTTCTTTTAACTCTGTTTTTATAACTTGATCATTTAAAAACAATGTATATGGAGCTGATCCTCCTTCAGTAATTATATTTAGGTAGCCATCGCTATATCCAACACAAGATATTTCCTTATTAACCTCCGAACCTAATTGAATTAATAATTCTTGAATTGGTCCTGTAACAGTAATTGGATCTGATTCAAAAATATTATTGTCTATATCACTTACTGTTGCTTTGTACTTTCCAGCTGCAATATTTGATAAAACTTTTGGATCATTATCATTATCATCGTAACTAGACCATGTATCTCCTAATAATTTTTCCCAAGAAATTGTATATGTTGGTCCAGCTCCTCCTTTTGGATCGATTGAAATTTTACTTACATCTCCAAAGCATAATATTTCTTCAGGAAAAGTAACATTCATTTTAAATTCAGGATCAAGAATTTCAAAATTATGTGTATTTATAGAAAAGAATATATTATCTGTTGGTTGAACTCTTATTCTAGCTTTTTTAGTTCTACTAACTAATGGAATGGTAACTTTTTCAAAACCATCATTATCAGTAGACTCAGATAGTTTTACTGGGAAAGTATAGCCGCCATCGTAAGACAATTCAATATTAACTTTTGCTGTTTCTGTTGCAGCCAAATGATTCCATCTTACTTCAATCTCTTTTTCTTGATGATATTTTAAATCTTTAACATGTTGACTTAAAACCATAAAAACCCCATCGTCAGAATATTTAGTTTGCACAAGAAAGTCATCTTGCAAAACACTTCCTCCCTTATCATTATTATCTCGAACTGTAAAAGTAAAATTTAAATTTCTACTCAATTGAGGAACAACTTCCCATTCATTTGCAGTTTTTCCGGAAAGTATTGTTTCAATATCAGGAAAATATCTTACTTTTTTATTATCGGGAAATAGAGAGATAAATGTTGGCCCTATTAGACTGGTATTTAAAGGCGGGTTAACAGTTATTTCATAAGCATCCATTTGATCCCAATTAAACAATAAATCAATGTATTGATTATTCGCATCTGTAATTTCAAAAGTTTTACCCAAAGCGAAAGGAGTTCCAGCTGGTATTGAAAATGATTTTTGTACAGGATCTGAAACATATTTTGGTAATTCATTATTTTGATCTGTTAAGAATGAACCACAACTAGTATTTTTAACCCTTTCACTTATCTCTTTAATAGAAATTGCATGGTAATATAAGTTGCGTTCTTTTCTTTCACCATATCCCATTATTGTAGCACCAGCCGCCGTTTCAACCATATTTCCATCGGCTCCATATCCTTCAGCATTATTAAATGTGTGTACTGCTCCCAACATATGACCCATTTCATGTGCAAAAACAAAATGAAATCCAAGACCGCTATATCCTCCGGAAGTTCCTCTTGCTTTTCCTCCAGAACATACTGCTCCTACAGCTGCTAAACCACCTCCGCCCGCATAAAAGGAATGTCCTATATCAAAATTATTTACCCCAATTCTATTTATAATAATCTGATGTCCTTCATTTATTGTTTTTGTCTTATCTCCATTAGTTAAGCCGTCACTGTTTGTATCGAACTCAATTAAATCTTCGCAGCCCAAAACAAGTTCAAAAGTTAATCCTAAGTCTCTCTCGGTGACTCCATTCAATGCTGAAATTGCTGTTCCAATTTCAGCAAGTACTATAATTTTTTTAAAATCATTGTCTTTGTCTTGGGCATCATAAAGCTCTACAAAATGATTTGACCATTCTGCAGTTGTTACAATTGCTAACCTGTATTTTTTAACTTTTGGACTGAATGAAACAGTATTTAGACTTTGTTCTCTAAAGTTTTTTTTTTGGTAGGTATTAGGATCTCCTATAATATCATCAATGAGATCAGATGCTTTTACCTCTTGAGTTTTTATTCCAGAGTTCAAAACAAAAATGTTCTTGTTTTTTGAGTTTATAAGAACGGATTTTTTGTAATCATCAAGAATTGTGATGTTGATTCTTTGATCAATTATAGAAATAAAAGCTTTTTTATTACTTTCATTAGATTCCCCTTTAAAAATTTCTATTTGAGGAAATTTTTCACTTAATTCTTTAGAAAAAGGATTTTGTTTATAAAAAGTAAAATTTTCAAAATTTGTATCATTGATTGGTAAACTAATCTCAATTCCTTTTTTAGAAATACCAGGTCCTAATAAAGAATTTTTAAAATTATCGTAAGAAGTCTCGAAGTAGTACTTATTATTTGTGTTTAATTCTCCCTTTGATTCCCAATTGATATTTTGGGAAAAAATAAAGAATGGTAAAAGTAAAAAAAGAAGTTTTAATTTCATTTTAATTGTCACAAAAATCTTATCCATTAAAATACGCCCATTATAAAAAAAAACCAAAAAGAAAAACTATTTATTATTTTCTTTTTTAAATGGCGATGCTTTTAGATGTTCAATAATGGAATTTTTAGCAACAAAAAATGCTATTAATAAAGTTACAAATCCACCTATCCATATACCTGGAATATTTTCTAGAAATAAGAAATAGTCATAAAAGGCATGAAAAACAATAGGCACTAATAAGGATAAAAACAAGTATAAGAATTTGTTTTTTTTCTCTGTTTTAGCTTTACCTAGATAATAACCCATTATAACAGCAAAAACAAAATGAGCAGGTACTGCTGAAAGCATTCTTAATATTGCTAATGATGCAGAACCTTGCATAACAAAAGCTATATTTTCAGCTGTAGCAAACCCCATTCCTACAAAAACAGCATATACAATTCCATCAAAAGGTTCATCAAAATTCTTATTAGGATATAGAATTAAAATTACTACCAAAAACTTTAATAATTCTTCTGTAATTGAAACAGAAAGCGCTTCTTCTCCAAATCTTATAAGATTATTTTCAACATTAATAGAATTAAACATAAAATCTAAAATATCTACATCTAAATGTAAATTCATGGCTCCAAATATGAAAGCAATTGCTAATAACCATAAAGGTTCTTTGTCATATTCATCTAAATAATAAATGAGAGACATGATAAATATTCCTGGAGAAATAGAAAGTGTGACTAGTAATAAATCAAACCAGTCAAACCTATTTATCAAAATCAAAGGGTAAAATAAGGCTAAATATAAGCCTGTTATTAAAATACATGACCCGAAACTATTTAATAAAATTTTCTTCATTTAATACATTACAATTTAGAATTTTAATGAGACCATCCACTCATTATGTTCTTTATAATCTTTTCCTTCTGAAAATGCTCTTGCCCATCCAAATGAAATAGTGGAGGATAAATGAGAGAACATTACAAGTTTCGTATCAATTTGAAACCCTATATTTCTGAAAGTTTCACTGTACTCTTTATTTGATTCACCAATATTTACAGATTTATTATCATAATTTTTTGTAAATAAACTTCCTGCAAAAATAGTTGGGTGGGAGTAAGTTGCAAATAGGTTAAAGAAACCAGCCTTTCTATATCTAATCGCAGGTAATATTAACTCTAACGTAGCTTTGTAAAAACTTTTAGCGATAATGCTCTTTTCTGAATCATAACTTAAACCTGCAAAGGCAAAAGATCCTCTATACATTTTTGATGAAGCATTATCAATATAATTATTTCCAAAAGACGCAAATCCAAATCTTGTAAATGGATTAACTTTTTTAGAAAAAGAATTTCCAAAAGCATTTCTCAGCCAAAGAGATGTATGTTTTATGGGAAGTTGAACCCCAAAGTCTAAATTTCCATTAATTTTTGGGAAAAAATTTCCCTCACTCATAGCAGAGGATAGTGTTAGGTTAGATTTAATTCCTTTTTCAGCACCAACAGCACCAACAGACCCCTTAATATTTCTATAAGCTAAGGACGTGTGAAAATTATAAAAAACGTCAGTATTGAAATCTTTATTAGCAAAATTAATTTGTTGAAATTCTGGAGATTGATTTAATCCATAATAAGCACTTGCCCCTAAATTTAAATCTAGATGAACAGGACTGTCAGATATAATAGTTTTGTTGAACTCAGTTCCTAAATTTAATCCTTTTCTAGATCGTTGAGTTGGACCAAATAAATCATAAAAATCAGCTTTATTATAAGAAGCATATATATTGGTTTTTCCTGACAATAAGCCCCCACCAATATTAGTGGTCGAATAATTTAATGAGGCATGAAACTCTTCTTGTTTATCGATATTAGAATTTGTACTAATTAGATCATTTTTCCATTGATTAGGTGTGTAAGAAAAGGATAAGTCTAAAGTTTTAGAAGATAAAGGATCTCTGAAGCTAAATTTATACCCAATTCCAAAATTATTTTTATAACCAACCAAAATAGGGTAAGCATAACTTAATTTCACTTCTTTAGAAGGCTCGTAAATTCCTTCTTTAGCATCAATTGCTTCATAATCAAAATTATCTTCATTAGGTCCGTAAATTTGCCAATCAGCTAGTATTGGATGTTTTTTTATTGTCTCATTTCCTAAAAACTTAATATTGGAAACACTTTCTGCACGTTTATTGGGAATGTATACTGGTTTAAACCCATCACTAGAGTATTTAAAAGCAAATATTTTATCGTCACTTATTGGAATTGGTCTAAAGTATCCTGTTTCAGCATTACTTAAAATTTCAATTTCAAGACTAGAAGTATCTACTTTATATATATTGCTGACACCAGAATAATATGATGATCCAAGCAAATAACTTCCATCATCGGAGTATCTAAAACTTTGCGGAGAAGCTACGTCAAAGTCAAAAACTTCCTGAACTTCAATATTTTCTTTTTTAAAATTATCTAAAGTACTTATCTTGTATATATTCAAAACCTGATTTCCGTTCATATCTGAAACAGCTGCACTCAAACTTTTTCCGTCTGGAGAAACATCTATATCAAATATATCTGAACCAAAAGGAAGGGTGAATTTTTGCTTCCAAATCAGATAATTTTTATTTGGATTTTCACTATTGAATTTAGGAATTTCAACTATAGTACTTTTTCCGTTTAGATGTCGAATTCCCCAAAGTGATTCATCAACTTTATTGAAAGCTAAATCTCCAACACGAGCATCCTTTTGCAACAGTTTAGATTTTCCGGTTTTAATATCATATTGATTAAGATCTCTTCTTGAATTGTTATCAGTTGTGTAAAATAGTAAGTCATTTTTTTTGTCATAAGCCAATGAGGTTACATCAAAAAGCGCGAAACCTTTTATATCTTTTAGTCTTTTAATTTTTCCATTTTTTAGGTCTAGTTCAGCTAGATGTGGAACTTTTCCTGGATAACTAACTGCAACATAAATTTTGTTTCTTTCTTTGTTATGATAAGCAAAAGAAACCCCGCCTAGTGCTTTATCGTTAATTTCCTCATCTTGAGTAATAGGGTTTAAATTTAGATTTTCAATATTTTTGTTTTGGAAATCTTTTTCAAAATCTATCCAATTATCCCATGCATCAGAAATAGGAATCCCAAAAACATGTTTAAAATTGTTAGCAAAACCTCTTTTACTTCCATCTTTTCTTTTTATCCATTCAATTAAATCAGTAGGACTGTACTGATAAGCTATGTAACTCATAAATCTTGTTCCATAATAGTATGAATTTGCTTTGGCCATAAAATCTGCCGAAGTACCTTCAGATTCTAAACCTTGTGCAGAATAGATTCTAGAATTTTCAAGAACTCTAGTTCTGAAAAACATTTCATCATAATTACCTAATGCATTTCCTTTTCCTCCATCCATCCATGTTTCTAAAAAAACTGCAATTCCTTCATGTAGCCACCTTGGAGAATAGTACCTAGGACTAGTTAAATAACTATAAAACATTGAAATCGGATGGTCATTAGTATTGAGGACTTTTCCAGCAAATAATTTTTGATAAAAAAGATCACTAGATGATGCGTTATCTAAAGCCGTAATATGAACCATCTCATGGTTCATAATCGAAAAAACTCTTTCACCAGCAGTACTAGATTCAAACGAATAATTCATAGGAGAAATACAGGCCGTAGCAAAGTTATTAGGAATCGAAGTGGCTCCACCATTTCCGAAATCTCCGAAATCTTGAAACATCACAAATATTTTTTCTTTTGGATCGTAATCAAACAATTTTTTATGAAAATTTAATGCAGAATGAGAACACATAATAGCATGTTTTAAGACATAATCTAATTGTGGCCCCGTACTTATAACATCAAAATCTTTGGATTCTATTTTTTTAAGTTGAGAGAATGATTCTGTTAAACACAACAGAACAAAAAGAATGGTTAATATTTTTTTCATTTTTTAAATTTAGTGATTGTTTTTTAAAAAAAAAGAGGAGAAAATAAATTTTCTCCTCTTAATAATATATTCTTTATTCAATTATAGATTAAAATTCTACATCACTCATCATTTTTTGAAATTCTGGTAATGCAATCATTTGAAGCGCTTTAGGTTGTGCTAACATTTCAAAACCCCTGGGTATTGCAGCAAATTCTACTAATGCAGGAGAAGATAAAAATTCTAATCCTCCAGGCATTGCAGCAAATTCAAATAATGCAGGAGAAGACAAAAATTCAAAACCTCCAGGCATTGCAGCAAATTCAAATAATGCAGGAGAAGACAAAAATTCAAAAGCTCCAGGCATTGCAGCAAATTCTACTAATGTAGGAGAAGATAAAAATTCTAAAGCTCCAGGCATTGCAGCAAATTCAAATAATGCAGGAGAAGCTAAAAATTCAAAAGCTCCAGGTGTTGCAGCAAATTCTACTAATGCAGGAGAAGATAAAAATTCTAATCCTCCAGGCATTGCAGCAAATTCAAATAATGCAGGAGAAGACAAAAATTCAAAAGCTCCAGGCATTGCAGCAAATTCAAATAATGCAGGAGAAGCTAAAAATTCAAAAGCTCCAGGTGTTGCAGCAAATTGTGCTAATGCAGGAGAAGATAAAAATTCTAATCCTCCAGGAATATTAGCAAATTTTGCCATTTCTGTAGAAGCCATCATTTGAAGTGTTGCAGGATCACCAGCAGCTAGCTTTTCAAAAGCTCCAGGCATTGCAGCAAATTCTACTAATGCAGGAGAAGATAAAAATTCTAATCCTCCAGGAATATTAGCAAATTTTGAAAGTTCAGTAGAAGCTAAAAATTCAAAAGCTCCAGGCATTGCAGCAAATTGTGCTAACTGAGGAGAGCTTAATTTAGCAAGTCCGCCAGGCATTTTAGCAAATTTTGAAAGTTCAGTAGAAGCTAAAAATTCAAAAGCTCCAGGCATTGCAGCAAATTGTGCTAATTCAGGAGAAGCTAACATTTCCATAGCTCCAGATATTTCAGCAAATTTTGAAAATTCAGTAGAAGCTAAAAATTCAAAAGCTCCAGGTGTAGCAGCAAATTGTGCTAATTCAGGAGAAGCTAACATTTGAAGAGTTGCAGGATCACTTGCTATTTTAGCAAATACTGGATCTGCGATCATCTTTGTAAAATCTTGATTGTTAAGGAAATCTTGGATTTCCTCTCCTTCAAGAGTAACTACGACATTTTTTCTGTTGTCGTACTTTTCGGCTTTTTTAACGCCTTGAATTGCTTTATTCCCAGAACTAGAAAGATCTGAAGGATTAAAGTCAATCGTATCTGATTGTACTAATAAGTATCCTAGGACACCAACTACCAATACAACCGCCACAATTAAGAAATTTAATTTACCA
>Ga0206683_10001445_pt1 | contig 16488 bp, 18 predicted proteins | sample M280m12015metaG_FD_155483 | JGI IMG/M metagenome (GOLD analysis project Ga0206683, IMG submission 155483) | Ammonia-oxidizing marine archaeal communities from Monterey Bay, California, United States - M2 80m 12015 | ecosystem: Environmental > Aquatic > Marine > Intertidal zone | place: USA...
TCAAAACAATAAATCAAAAAAACAATTCAAGCCAGATCAAAACAATAAATCAAAAAAACAATTCAAGCCAGATCAAAACAATAAATCAAAAAAACAATTCAAGCCAGATCAAAACAATAAATCAAAAAAACAATTCAAGCCAGATCAAAACAATAAATCAAAAGAACAACCTAAGCCAGATCAAAACAAAAAGTAATCTTATAACTTATTAATTAAATTTTTGATAAATGAATATGAATAATTTTCCATGTAGGCTTTTTCCATAAGATGAATGTACCCCTTCCATTGATTTCTATATGTTCTCCTGTAAACGCTTTATTATCAACGAGCATTCCTTTTTGAATTAATTCAAACGCTACAATTGCAGTATCATTAAATATACTGATTTTGGGGTTTTTTATATTATAGTCATAATCTGAAATACTAACAAATCTTAGTTCTTCTAGCGCTATTGTTGTTTTGAAATCTTTCAAATCATATGGTAGTACATCACTAAAACTTGAAAAATCGGAACTGTCAAATTGTATTTGTTTTAAAGTTTGCAAGTCTTTTGATTTTCCAATCTCAAAAAATTTTTCCACAATTCTAATGATTTCTTCTCTATCTGACAATGCGTTCAATTCTACTCAAAAAAGAATATTTATTAGTGGATCTATTTGTTGAAGATCTCTAATGAGAAAAATTAGTTCAAATAGCACTGTAGGTATTCTTTTGCTAGTTGACCTGGTACTGTAATCTACAGCCAGAAATTTAATACAGTTAAAATTATGGTGATTTAAAAGTTGAATGATAATATGAGTGATAATATGATTGGCGCAAGAGCATTGATGGTAGCTTTAGAAAAAGAAGGCGTTAAGGAAGTCTTCGGTTTACCAGGTGGTGCAAACTTGCCTATGTATGATGAATTGTACAAAAGTAACATTCGTCACATATTGGTAAGACATGAACAAGATGCAGCCCATATGGCAGACGGGTTCGGTAGAGTTAGCAGAAAACCAGGTGTATGTTTTGCTACTTCTGGTCCAGGAGCAACAAATTTGTTAACAGGTATAGCTACTGCACAAGCTGATTCTGCACCAATGGTTGCAGTAACTGGTCAAGTTCCAGTTGCAATGATTGGAAAGGATGCATTTCAAGAAAGTGATATTATTGGAATGGCAAATCCAGCTGTAAAATATTCTTATCAACCAAGAACACCTGAAGAAATTCCAGAAGTTGTCAAACAAGGTTTCTACATTGCTGAAACAGGTAGACCGGGTCCTGTTTTACTTGATATTCCAAAAGATGTTCAACAAAATGAAGGTAAATTTACATTTCCAGATGAAGTTAGAATACCAGGCTATCATCCATGGACAGATCCCGATATTCCTAGTATAGAAAAAGCAATAGAATTACTTTTGTCAGCAGAAAAACCAATAATCTTAGCAGGCGGTGGTGTAATTATATCATCAGCATTTGCAGAATTACAATCTGTTGCTGAAATGTTAATGATACCTGTTGTAACTACTTTCAAAGGAAAAGGTGCATTTCCTGAAAATCATCCATTATCATTAGGACCTATAGGAATGCATGGACATGCTGAAGCAAATAAGATAATGACAGAAGCAGATTGTGTATTAGCCATTGGAACTAGATTCTCAGATCGTTCTGTAGGAACATTTGAAGAATTTGAAAGAAATTTGAAAATCATACATATGGATGTAGATCCTGCTGAGATTGGAAAAAACCAAACTACATCTGTTGCAGTAGTAGGTGATGTACAAGCATCTTTGCGAATAATGGTAAAAATGCTTCTCAAAAAAGCATTGAAAAGTAATGATGGTAATCCATGGTCAAAGCATGTTAAAGAAGTTAAAGATTATTGGAGAGAAAATTTAAAATTACATCCAGGTGAGATGGGTGCTGCAAAAATTTTAAGAAAGTTAAGAGAGGTTTTACCAAAGGAATCTATTGTAACAACTGAAGTGGGCCAACATCAAATGTGGGCATCACTTTTCTATGATGTAATTCAACCAGGAACTTTCTTTAGCTCTACCGGTCTTGGTACAATGGGATGGGGATTCCCTGCTGCAATTGGTGCAAAAACTGCACGTCCTGATGTTCCAGTAGTTGACATTGCCGGTGATGGAAGTTTTAACATGACAGAACATTCACTTGCTACATCTGTCTTAGAAGATTTACCAGTTATTGTTTTCTTAATTAATAATTATTCATTAGGAATGGTTGCTCAATGGCAAAGAACATTTTATGACAGGCGCATGATTGGCATTGATTTAAAAAAATGTCCAGATTATGTTAAATTAGCAGAATCATATGGCGCACAGGGCATTCGTGCACAATCAATGGATGAACTTGAAAAAGCAATAAAATCTGGATTAAACAGTGATGTTGCAACTGTTATTGATATTCCAATTGATCCTGAAGAAGACGTCTTACCATTTGTAGCACCTGGAACATCATTAAAGGACATGATATTACCTTCATAGTGATTACAATGTGGGCAATATTATCAATTAAAGTTGAAAATAAACCTGGAATATTATTCAAGGTCACTCATCTTTTCAGGTCTAGGAATTTCAATATAGATAGTATATCTGTAGGAATAACTGAAAACCCAAAATTCTCTAGAATGACGATAACTACTATTGGAGATGAAAAACAAATTGCACAGATAGTAAAACAACTTGATAAGATGATTGATACAATAGAAGTTCGTAGATTAGATGAGAATAATACCGTGTATAGAGAGTTAGTCATGTTTAAGATAAAAGTGAGCAAACCAGAAGATAGCATGGAAATTAACAAGTTAGCCAGTGCATATGATGCAAAAATACATGATGCTAAAAAAGAATCAATCATGGTTGAAATTACATCAACACCACATCAGATTGCTGCATTTGAAGAACTAGCTAAAAAGTTTGGAATTTTAGAAATAGCACGAACTGGAATTACTGCATTACAAAGGAGCAAACATTGAAAATTAGAATATTTGATACTACATTAAGGGATGGAGAGCAAACACCAGGTGTTTCACTTTCTCCTGAACAAAAGCTAAACATTGCAAAGAAATTAGATGCTTTAGGTGTTGATGCTATAGAAACAGGATTCCCTGTTATCTCTGATGGTGAACGTACTGCAATAAAGATGATAACAAGTGAAAGTTTCAATTCAGAGTTATGTGGTTTAGCTAGGACTAACAAAAAGGACATTGACGCGGCAGTAGATTGTGGATTAAACTACATTCACACATTCATTGCAACATCTGACATTCATTTAGAATACAAGTTAAAAATGACACGTGAGAAAGCATTAGAAAAAGCAATTGATGCTGTTGAATATGGAAAATCACGTGGGTTGCAAGTGGAGTTTTCTGCGGAGGATGCAACAAGAACAGATAGAGTGTTCTTAAACCAGATTTTTAGTGAAGTTGCAAAAGCTGGTGCAGATAGAATTGATATTCCTGACACTGTAGGCTATTCAACTCCACAATATATTGCAGAAATTACTAAAGATGCAATAGATGCAACAAAATTACCAGTAAGTGTACATTGTCATAATGATTTTGGATTAGCTGTCGCAAATGCAATTTCTGGAATACAAGCTGGTGCAGAATGTGCACATGTCACAATTAATGGAATTGGTGAACGTGCAGGAAATGCATCATTAGAAGAATTTGTAATGGCATTAAACAGTTTACAATTTGAACAAAAATGGGAGACTGCCATTAACAAAGAATTACTATATGAAACATCTAGATATGTCTCAAAAATCGTCGGAATTACTGTTCAACCAAACAAAGCTATAGTAGGCGAAAATGCATTCGGTCATGAATCAGGAATTCATACTCATGGGGTGTTAAGTAACCCTTTAACATATGAGCCTATAAGCCCTGAAATTGTTGGTAGAACCCGTTGGTTACAAGTAGGAAAACATGCAGGTATACATGGTATGAATGCAATGTTAAAAGAATATGGAATTACACCTAATGAACAACAAACACAAAAGATTCTTGACAAGGTAAAAAATATTGGTGATCAGGGGAAGCAGGTTACAGAAGTTGAATTACTTTCTTTAGCAAATGAAGTTATTGGTGAAAATAAATTAAAGAGAATTGTTCAATTAACTGGTTTTTCTGTTTCTACTGGGGTAGGCACAATGCCATATGCATTTGTCAAATTAAATATTGATGGAAAAGAGATTGTTGCTACTGATTATGGAGTGGGTCCAGTTGATGCATCATTAAATGCAATTCAAAAAATTACTGGGCAAATAACTGATGAAGTCAGATTAAAAGAATATAGATTAGATTCTATATCTGGTGGTGCTAACGCATTATGTGAAGTCACAGTAAAAGTTGAGGATGCACGTGGAAATATAATCTCTTCAAAGTCAGTCGGTGAAGATATTGTAACTACCAGTGTGCAAGCAATGGTCGATGGAATTAATAGAATAATGTTAAAGAGTCTACTTAAAGAAAATAAAGTTTAATCATTAGAAAATATCAAAGAGTCTAGAATGTACAATATATCATTAATCACTGGTGACGGAATTGGACCTGAATTATCCGAGTCTGCCATTTCAATCCTTGAAACTATACATGATAACTTAGATGTCAAGACAAAAATCATTTCATTAGAAGCTGGGGATAGAGCATTAGAAAAATATATGAATGCTTTACCGGATGAAACTTTTGAATCAATTAAAGCATCTGATGCATGCCTAAAGGCACCAGTTGGAGAAAGTGCTGCTGATGTAATTGTAGTACTTAGGAGGAAACTAGATCTTTATGCAAATATTCGTCCTGCAAAATCATATCCAAATACACCATCTTTACGAAATGATGTAGATTTAGTCATAGTTAGGGAAAATACTGAGGATCTTTATACTGGTCAGGAATTTACAATTGATGATGCTGCAGTTGCATTGAGAATAATTAGTGAAAAAGCTTCAAAAAGAATTGCAAATCATGCATTTAATACTGCTATGCATAGGAATCAGAAAAAACATGTTACATGTGTTCATAAGTCAAATGTAATGAGACAGACAGATGGCATATTTGCTAAAAGTTGTGAGGCTGTAGCAAAAGAATTCCCTGATGTAACATTTGAGCAGATGTATGTGGATGCATGTGCTATGAATTTGATTAGGAAGCCACAGGAATTTGATGTGATTGTGACCACTAATCTATTTGGTGATATATTATCAGATGAGTCATCTCAGGTGGTTGGTGGGTTAGGAATGGCTCCTGCTGCAAATTTAGGTGATAAGTTCGGTTTATTTGAACCGGTACATGGAGCTGCATTTGATATAGCTGGAAAAAATATTGCAAATCCAACTTCATTCATACTATCAATTAAGATGATGTTAGAATGGTTAGGAAATAAGAATAATGATCAAAATTCTATTTCTGCTTCAAAAACATTAGAAAAAACAGTTTTACAGGTTATAGAATCTGGAATAACTACTAAAGATGTTGGCGGTAATATGTCAACTAGGGAATTTACTACAGAAATCACAAACAGATTAGTCTCATCAAACTAAATGTTTCTTCTTCTGGTTTTCCAACCCTTTACTGATGCATAACTTCTTTTTAGTGAAGCTAGATCATGTCCTATCCAACCTAATTTTGCTGCTCTACTACGCTCTTCGTAATTCATACTCATATTAACTCGAGATTTATTATTATCATTAATAGTTCTAGTCAGCAATGATTGTTTTTTTGATCTATTTTTTTGTAGTTAATATTATTACAAACTAATCTTTTGCTTTTTTGATATCTGATGCAGGAGGATTTAGAGACCAGAAAAATAACATTAAGCAAATGGGTATCATTATCAAAACGGCGGCAGTTAATGATATCCAATAAAACATCGGGTCAAACCCAGGAATGAATGGTCCTGGGTATACAGTATAAAACCATAAAAATCCTATAAATCCAAGTAAAATCTTATTTTTCTTTAAAATTTGTGAAGCATTAAGTCTCCTTTTTTCTATGAAACATTGCTTACATCTGGAGCGGTCATCGATCATACAAGAAGTGCAGCATATTTTTTCACAGAAATAGCATTGTCTATCCCCAAATAATGATCCACAAAATTGGCATTGTTTCATACATCAATTTGTTTTCATCAAATAAAAAAATTGCCAGTATTATGGTCTAAGTCTATCAGGATCACGGGGGTAAAGAACCACTTCTCTGACATTATCAATTCCTATTAGAACAGTCATTAATCTGTCCAATCCTAGACCCCATCCTGAATGTGGAGGCATTCCCCAACCAAATGTTTTTAGATGTTCTTCAAAGCTTGTAGGATCTAAATCTTGCTCTTTTAATCTAGATTTTAGCTGCTCTGGATTATGTAATCTCCTTCCACCAGATGACAATTCAAGATATCCATATTGCAAGTCAAATGACCGTGACAGTGTAGGATCATCATCTTTTTCATGAATGTAAAATGGTTTTAATTTCATTGGCCAGTCTGTCAAAAAGAAAAACCCAGGATGTTTCTCTCCTAAACTACGTAGGTGTGAGTCTTGCAAGTCCTCTCCAAATTCTAACTTAATATCTAAACTACTTAATTCATCTAATGCTTTCGTATATGTCACTTTTTCAAATGGTGAATTTGGAACTTTGATTTCATATCCAATGTCTCGCTGTTCCATCTTACAATTTTCAGATGTATTTTTGAAAACATCTACTAAGATTGATTCTAAGACATCCATGACATCTGTATAATCCATCATTGCAGCTTCAATATCGACACTTGTAAATTCACTGAGATGCCTTCCTGTATGTGATTTTTCTGCTCTATAGAATGATGAAATCTCAAATACTCTTTCTAATCCAATTGTCATTTGCTCTTTGTATAATTGTGGACTCTGAGCTAAGTATGCTTGCCTTCCAAAATAGTCTAGACCAAATAAATCGGCTCCACCTTCGCTTGCACTACCAATAATTTTTGGTGTATTAATTTCAATGAATTTTTTTTTGATTAATGTCTCCCTTATTGATGCCAAAACTTTACTTCTCAGTTTAAAAATCGATGCAGTTTTTTGATTTCTCATATCTAATGCTCTTGAATTTAGACGATTGTCGATGTCACTTTCTAATCTTCCTATTGGATCTATAGGAAGAGGATATTCTGCTTTTGCGAGAATTTGTATTTCTATTGCCAAAACTTCAAAATCAAAGTCTTTTGCCTTACTTGCTTGTATTTTACCTGAAATTCTTACAACACTTTGTCTGTTTAACCCTTCTAGCAAATTCATGGAATCTCCTTTAACAATTACTTGACACATTCCTGTGACATCTCTAACTGTCAAAAATGCCATTTTGCCAAGTTTTCGAAGATCTACTACCCATCCTCCAAAGAGAACATCCTGTCCTTCCATGGATGAATTCATGTCTTCAATAAGATGTGTTCGTGAAATATCCATGTAATGATGAAAATAAACACAAGTAAAAACTTAATCTAACCTATCTTAAATGAAAGTATGCCATTTATTTCAGTCGAAAATTTGACTACAAGATATAATGTTTCTAAAGGATTAGTGCATGCGCTAGATGATGTTAGTTTTTCAATTGAGTTAGGTGAATCAATTGGAATTGCAGGGGAAAGCGCATGTGGTAAAAGCACACTCGGTTTATCCATAATTCGAATGATTTCAAATGGTAAAATCTATTCTGGGAAAATCAAATTTGATGGAAAATCATTACTAGATATACCTAATACTGATTTTGACAAGAAAATAAGGTGGAAAGAGATTTCAATGGTTTTTCAAGGAGCAATGAATTCACTTGATCCAGTTTTTACAGTTCAACAACAATTTGAAGAAGTTCTAAAACAACATAATTTTGAAGGTAACATAAAGCAAACAATCAACCAATCTCTGAATTCTGTTAATCTTGATGAATCTATACTAAAGAAATTCCCACATGAATTAAGCGGAGGAATGAAGCAGCGAGTTGTTATTGCCATGGCTTTAATTCTTAAACCCAAATTTGTAATTGCTGATGAACCTACAACTGCACTTGACGTAGTAATTCAAGCACAAATTGTTAATCTCTTTAAAAAATTAAAAAAAGATGGACAATCTTTTATGATAATCTCACATGATTTATCTATCTTATCTGAAGTTGCAGAAAAAATTGGAATTATGTATGGTGGTAGAATGGTGGAATTTGGAGATTCATCTGAAATCTTTCTTGATCCAAAACACCCGTACACAAAAGGTCTATTGGAGTCAATTCCTGTATTAACAAAAGACACAAAACCAAAGTTTATCCCTGGGATTCCTCCAAACTTGGTAAATCCAGAAGAAGGATGTAAATTCTATGATAGATGTCCTGAGGCTATGGAGAAATGTAAAAAAGATCCACCTAAAATTAAGACAGATAGTGGTTACGTTTTATGTTGGCTTTATGAATAGCGCTTAACTATTGGAAGGCAGCCATCAATTACTCTGATAATTTCGGTCCTAATCACATTCTTGTCTATTGTAATCCAGACTCTTTTATCTAAAACTGAAAATGAAATTGTTTGTATTTTTTTTCGTTCTTCCCAAACAAATTCAGTTTCTCCTAATTGCTCATCAAATTGTTCTTCTAATTCAGTTTTTATTGCAATTTGAGCAAATTGATACATTGTTCTTTTCTGATCTAGGAGTGGTATCATATCATCTCGTCTAAAATAGGATAGTAGTTCTCCAGTTTTACTAATTATTCCAATAAATCTTATGTATGGACTAATCTTTGATATTAGATCACAAATCTCACTATTCTCATTCTCTGTCAAATTATTTTTTAACCATCTTTGGATTATTTTAGTGATTATGAGATTTAGGATCGTTTAATACCGAAAAAAAAACTTGTTAACCATTGGACATTTGGGATTTTTTTCCATTTTTTTCACCTGAAGTTGGGTATATTGGATTAGCATTGGTGAGTTTCTTTGGCTCATTAATTCCATTTGTCCCAATACCATCATTTATTCTTCTTGTTACAATGTCTGTTGGTACCCAATTTGATATTCATATTTTGGCAATATTAGCTGCAGTTACAGCCACTCTTGCAAAACAAATTATTTTCTATCTTAGTTATGGTGGCAGAAAAATTATTTCTGATGAGACCAAAAGGAGAATGTTACCATTCCAGAGATTAGTTAAAAAATATGGTGCAGCAGCAGCATTTGTTGCAGCAGCAACACCAATTCCTGATGATTTGGTTTATGTTCCACTAGGTTTAGCAAAATATAACCCTCGTAGATTTTTTATATCTACACTTTTAGGGAAACTACTTTTGTGCTATATCCTAGTACTATCATCACATTATCTTAGTGATTCTATAGTAGATCCAATTTTTGCCAGTTTTGGAATTTCGTCTACAGATGATCTAGCAAGTCCACTTCCAATCTTAATTGGAATGATAGTTTTTGGGGTATCTATGACTCTTGTGGTTATATTATTACTCCGTCTGGACTGGTCAAAAATACTTGGAAGATTCATGCCATGGACGTTAGAAGATGATGATAATCAAAAATAATCACATATGTCTATACTAAAATTCCATTTTTTATCAAGACCACGTGAGATACCAATTCTTGGCTTTCTATGAATTTTTTTAGTTTCTAATCCATCTGTAATGTATAGCGCAGAGTATTTTGTAAGATCATGTCCATTTTCTTTTAATGAAATGTTTAGTGCCTGTGTTAATTTTCCAGGACCATTGGTTAGATTATTAATTTTAGTATTATTTCTGAATTTTGTCATTAATTCAATACCAAGTTCTGGATAAATTCCTCTAATTAAAACAGCACCAGCATCAAATTTTTTATTTCTTGCCACAACATTGAAGCAATGATACATTCCATATGTAAAATATACATACGCTAATCCAACTTGCTCAAACATTATTTGATTTCTTTTGGTCTTTCTAATTCCTGCATGACTAGCTGGATCATCAGATGCACGATATGCTTCTGTTTCTGTTATAACTCCAGTACATTTTTTTTTTCCAATTTTTCTGATGAGTTTTTTACCAAGAAGTTCTTTAGCAACTAAAACTGTATCACGTTGAAAAAATTCTCTTTGTAAAACCATTTACTTCATCATAGAAATTTATTTTCGTTTTATTATAGTTAGTACATCTTCATCTTGTAGTATATGTTTTAATCCAACACGCTGTCCACCAAATTTTACACTTTTACCCCAAACAAGACCAAATCTAAAATCACTTTTCATTTTTCTGTGTAATTTATTACAAACATCAAGAACTAAACTATCTTTACGTATTATTAGCGGTTCTTTAAAATCAGTTTCACCACCTTTTGGGCGCATGTATATTCTAATAAACTCTAATTCGTCATAAATTCTGTCTTTTAATGCTTCAATGTTGATATTTCCATCTGCTGAAACAGTAATTACATCTGATTTAATTTTATTTTTAGCTTTTTTGAGAAATTTTTCATCAACTAAATCAATTTTATTTAAAATTGTAATTGCTTTTGCATATGTTTTATTTCCTGTAATAAAATCAACTAATTGTTCTGAATCTATATCCTCACGAATAACAACTCTAGCACTCGTATATCCATATAGGTTTAAAATTTGTTTGAATAATTTTTCTGACATTTTCTTCAGTTTTACTTGCTGTGCTATAGCAATTCCACCAGTGGTTGATTTTTCAATAACTATATTTGGCGGTTCTTGATTTAATCTAATTCCAATATTTCCTAATTCTTTTACAAGTACATCTTCATGATAAGGTTGAAAAACATCTAATACCAGAAGTACAATATCTGCACTTCTAGCTACAGATAAAATTCTTCGTCCTAATCCTTTTCCACTTGATGCACCTTTAATAATTCCTGGTAAATCCAACATCTGAATTTTTGCACCTCGATGTTCTAGAACACCAGGAACTACAGTTACTGTTGTGAACTGAAATGCTCCTATTACAGATTTGGAATCTGTAAGTTTATTCAATAATGTTGATTTGCCAACACTTGGTAATCCAATAAATACAACTGTTGCATCTCCTGTCCTTTTTACATCAAACCCATCAGATTTTTTGGAACTTTTTTTAATTTGGTCTGCTTCTTGCTCTCTTTTCAATTTAGCAATCTTTGCTTTTAGTAAACCCAAATGATGTTCAGTTGCTTTGTTAATTTGTGTTCTAGCCATTTCATCTTGAATGGCTTTAATTTTTTCTGGAATTCCCATTTACTTTACCTTAATTTTTGATAAATTATCTTCGTTATGAAAGGTTGCATTTGTTACAATTAGTTTCAGTTATTATTGGCAATTTATGAGTAAAGATATTGAGAAAAAAGGTTTTAGCTGTTGATATTGATGGAACGATCACACTAAACGGTTGGGGCTCAATTCATCTTGAAGCATTAGCAAAATTACGTTCAATGAAAGATAATGGTCATCATATTGTAATAGTTACAGGTCGTTCATCTGTTGAGGCATGGCTATTATCCATATTTGGTGGGCTTACACATCTAGCTGTTGGCGAAAATGGTGGATGTATTACTTCAGGAGATACAATGCACCATGAAATGCTTGGAAATAAGGGCGATTGTCTACGTGCGTATGATTTCATCAAAAATCATTTCAATGAAGAGATTAAAGAGAAATTAGTATTTCCAAGAATGACTGAGGTTGTTTTAGAACGTACATTTGACATTCCAAGGGCACAAAAATTGTTAGATGATGAAGGATTCAATGTGAATATTTTTGACAGTGGCTATGCCTATCATGTTAATACTAAGGGGATAGATAAGGGAACTGGACTATTGAAAGCACTCAAAATTTTAAATGTTGATCTAGAAGATACTATAGCAATTGGCGACAGTGAAACAGATGTTCCTATGTTTAAAGTGGTAAAGAATAGTATTGCCGTAGAAAATTCAATAGATGAACTTAAAAAAATAGCTAGAATTGTTACAACAAAAAAGTCAGGAGAAGGAGTTCTAGAAGGCTTAGATATGATCAAATCTGAATTTGAGATATAAATGGCATTCCTAAAAATTCTAGAGTATACTAGGCAGATAGTTAATTCCTATCTAACCAAAAATAATCTTACTGATATTAATTTCACAGTTGAGCCATCAAAGCCTGGATTTGGTGATATAACATGTAATGTGGCATTTCTTTTAGCAAAAAAATTACATAAAAGTCCACAAGATATATCGCAGGAAATAGTTGAATTTTGTTCAAAAAAACTTGGTAATGATATTCAAAGTGTTATTGCACATCCAGCAGGTCATATTAATTTCGAAGTTGATTTTACCAACTTTAGTAAATCTGTTCTAGAAGAATCTCAGAGTCAGCATTATTCAGATATGGATATAGGTAATTCTAAAAAAATAATTGTTGAACATACATCAGTTAATCCAAATAAAGCATTACACATAGGACATGTTAGAAATATTGTAATTGGTGATATTATTACACGAATTCTTAAAAAAGTAAATTATGATGTACAGGTTCTAAACTATATTGATGATTCTGGCCTTCAAGTTGCTGACCTAATCATTGGTTTCAAATATTGTGGATTTTCAGAGGACCCACCAAACAATGAAAAATTTGATCATTATTGTGGTGACACTGTTTATGTTGGAACTACTGAAAAATATATTGATGATAAAGATTTAGAATCTAAACGGCATGAAATTTTAAAGGCAATTGAAGACATAAATACAGAAACATCGAAATTCGCACAAAAAATAACGAGAAAAGTTTTAGATGCTCAGCTAAAAACTGTATGGAATCTAGGTGTTACATATGACTGTCTGAATTTCGAATCACAGATTATTCATTCAAAATTATGGGAAAATATTTTTTCTAAATTAAAATCACAAAATTTAGTTAAACTTGAGGAAACTGGAAAAAATGAAGGTTGTTGGGTAATATCTAGTAAAGATGAAGATGATAAGATATTAGTTCGAAGTAATGGTGTTGCAACTTATGTTGCAAAAGATATTCCATACGCAGCATGGAAATTAGGAATAATTAATGATCCATTTAGCTATAAAATTTTTGCCACTCAAGAAAATAATCAAACATTATATGAAACAACTTTAGATGAATGTGATAGTGACAGCAATAACCCAAGTTTTTCAGGGGATAAAGTTATCACTGTTATTGACAATAGGCAAATACGTTTGCAAAGAATTGTAACTGATTTGATGCGACGTTTTACTGGAAATGATTCGTATGTACATCTAGGTTATGAATCAGTTACGCTTAGTCCTAACACAGCCTCTATTCTAGGGTTGAAGACAACTGATAAGTCTGTTCAAATGTCAGGACGAAAAGGATTCTACATTGATGCTGATCTAATTTTAAGAAATTTACATGATAAGATTTACAATGAATCAAAAAATAGAAATTCAGGTTTAAGTGACTCTGAACTAAATTCTATTGCAAAATCTGTATCAGTTGGAACAATAAGGTATGAAATGATAAAGCCTGATCTTGACAAAATTATAACATTTGATTTAGAAACATCCCTGAGGATTGAAGGTGACACATGTAGTTACATTCAGTATTCATACGCTAGAGCAATAAGAATTTTAGAGAAATCAAATGATCTTACAACATCAGTTAATTTTTCAAACTTTACTAGTCAATTTGAAATTAATCTTATTAAAAAAATTGCAATGTATGACATTCAAGTTAGTGACGCTGCAAAAAATCTATCACCTAAAGTAATTGCCAGATATTGCTATGAGTTAGCAGTTGCATTCTCCTCTTTTTATGAACATGTAATGGTCCTTAATGCCGAATCAGACGAATTAACTAAATCTCGTCTTTTACTGGTCAGTTCCTTTTCATTAACACTTAGAAATGCTTTATCATTACTTGGAATTGATTCACCAAGTAGAATGTAAAACCATATATAAAAAACCAGTTTTTAATACTAAAAATAGAGTTTTTAACTATGAAAATTGGCTTTTAGATGGTAAAATTTAGACAGTGTGAATTACCAATTAAACTTAGTTTCTGGAAATATTACATCTTATACCACTTCCTTTCCATTTAGTATCTGCTTACGAATATCTAAAAAATATTGGATGTATGAAAAACAATTTACTATGAATTAGTTTTTTGTAATTTGTAGAACCTTCTAAGTGAATATGCATGTTGAACTGAATAGTCATTTTCTTTTGCCTGCATTTTGATTTCTTTTGCCTCACCAATAGTAATTCCCTGTGCTGCCAAAAATGCATCATCGCTAGAACCCAATTCTGTAAAAACTTCATATTTTTCAATTGACGCTCGTTTAACACTTGGATCTAATATCTGAATTTTGTCGTAATATTTTATGGCATCATCTAATCTTTTTAAAAATTTTAAAGTCACTGCAATATTCATTAGTGCATCAATATTGTTTGGGTCCTTTTTTAGAGCAGTTTTATAAATTTCAATTGCATCATCATGCATTCCAGTTTTATTTAGTGCAATTCCTTTTGTTACTAGTGAATCAATATCATCTGGATATTTTGTCAGTATGATATCACAACAACTAATTACCTCCTCATGCTTCTCAAGCTTTTCATATGCAAACATTTTATTTTTTAATGCATGCTCATCACTAGAATACATTTTCAATACTATTTCACAATATTTTATGGCATCATCATTTGCTCCAACCATTATATATGCAGTACTTAGATTTTGTAATGCAATCATATTCTTACTATCATTTTTTAATATGTCATTGCAGAAAGAAATGATCTTATCAAATTGCTTTTTTTCAAATAGTTTTTTTAAATGTAAGATTGGTTCTTGCTCAATTAGACCTACCATTAAATTTCATCTCTCCAGATGGTAGAAAGTGCCTCAATTTCATTAATGATTAGTAGTGCAGAAGCATTATCTCTTTTTTGCATTGCTATAGAAAAGTCATATCCTAATTTTATAGCCTTTGGATTTAGATCTTTTATATTTTTAAGAAACCTACCTTCAAGTTTCATCCTTTCTCCCAATGCACATGATAGCCAATTATCTGAAAGGTTTTGATGTCCCTCATCTAATTGTTCATTAATCTTACTTCTCCATTCTAATAATTCAAATTTCTTTAGAATATTATCGGTTTTTTGCGTGTAATGCAACCTCATACTTTTTTTGTGACTACTTTTTATTAAAAATTTTTAATTTTTTTGTGATTTTTATAGTCCACAAATATTTACAGATCGATGGATAACAGAATCAACTTTGCAGTGATTATAGGAGTGATACTAGTCCTTGCCTTTGCTGTTACATTAACTCAGACAGAAAAGCAGGCGGTTTCTCAAGATTCAGATATTATTACAGATGAGTTAGTTACCCATTGGCTTGAAAAGTATGATCCATCAGAGCAAACAATCTCTGTTACTGGCAGTGCAACTGCTTCTTCAAATCCAGACACACTAGTTGTGGTTCTCGGTGTTGAATCTGAAGCAAAAACTGCAAATGAATCCTTGTCTAAAAATTCCAATTCATTAAATTCTGTCATTTCAGCACTAACTAATTCTGGAATTTCTAAAGACAATATTCAAACATCAAATTTTAGAATCTATCCTTTGTATGATAGCATAAAGGATTCTAATGGTAACTATCAACAAATTCTAATTGGATATCATGCATCTAACATTTTATCTATCCAAACTGATAAAATTGATTCTGCTGGAAACATAATTGATGCTGCAGTTTCTTCTGGAGCAAATCGTGTTGACAACGTCTCATTTCAATTGTCAGAAGATAAATTGCAAGAAATTGCTGATGATCTAATTGCTGATGCGATTAATGATGCAAAGCAAAAGGCAGAAAAAGCACTTGTCCCATTGGAACAAAAAATTGTTGGAGTAAAATCTGTGGTCATACACGATAATATGACACCATATTATGATAGTCCTATGCGTACATCTTTTGATGGATTTGCAGAGTCTATGAAATCCGTACCAATAATGTCAGGTGATGAAGAGATTAGAACTAATGTCAGTGTTATTTTCTATATCTCTCAAGAATAAAATAATTGTGAACTGATTACGATGATTGATTTTCTTTGGTTAATTCCACTTGGTTTCGCAGCAGGAGTTTTGGGCTCCATAATAGGTCTTGGCGGTGGAATTATTGCTGTACCTGCAATGATTTTTGCAGGATTTCCACCAACATTAGCTGCAAGTAATAGTTTGTTTGCTGCATTTAGTAATGCAGTAGCTTCTACTGCAACGTATGCAAAACAAAAAAGAATTGAGTATGGAATTGGCATAAGACTAGGGCTTATGTGCATTCCAGGAACTGTTCTTGGTGCATTTGTTTCTGATGGAATTACACCAGTTGTGTTTCAAATTCTTTTTGCACTAATTTTAGTTTCTTCGGCTGTGTATATTTTCATCAAAAGAAAAATTTCAGAAAAGCCATATAATTTAAAAAATTCAATGATGGTTTTTGCAGCAGCTGTAAGTTTTTTTGCAGGTATAATTTCAAGTTTATTTG
>Ga0206683_10001449_pt1 | contig 16457 bp, 17 predicted proteins | sample M280m12015metaG_FD_155483 | JGI IMG/M metagenome (GOLD analysis project Ga0206683, IMG submission 155483) | Ammonia-oxidizing marine archaeal communities from Monterey Bay, California, United States - M2 80m 12015 | ecosystem: Environmental > Aquatic > Marine > Intertidal zone | place: USA...
ATTTAAATAAAAATAAAAAACCTAAAATGTTAGATGAAGAGTTTAATGACCATGAAGAAATTAAATACGCAAATGCTAACGTAAAAAAAAGAAGAGTGTTAAATGCAATGAATCAAGGGGCTGCTAAAAAAGTTAACCACATGTTTCACATGGTAGGTGATGAATTAACTGAACTTAACCCTAGATTATTACCTAATTACAAAAAACTTATGTCAGCTGCTGATTATATGTATTTTATAGTACCAGATATGACTAAGGGTGTAGCTGGTGGGTTATGTGAGTGTGATTATAATACTGAAGATGAAAATGGTGAAATAAAACCAATTATTAAGGTTAAAGCTAATAGTTTCCCAGTTTTAATACATGAATTAGTTAAAGGTGTTATGGAAGTATTATCATCTAAAGGTTTACCTACTGAAAAAAATATCGCTGAATATGTGTTGGGTAAGGCTGATTTTTTACATGCTGAACCTTGGGATATGAGACTTGGTCCAGGTATCTGGGGTAGGTTTTGTGACTCAATACCAGATGAAGATATAAATTTAAAACATTACGTTTACAGTGATTTATGTCAAATGGAACCTATTGAATTTAATTCTATAATGCAAGAAGTTTTAGCTAAAACTAAAAAAGGTAAGAATTTAATCTTAGATATTGTAAAAAATATTAAGGAAGAAATTAAACAAGACGAGTTTAATGAGACAATGGGTGATAGTTTTTTTGAATCAGATGAATTAATTTAAAACTTAAAAACTAAATATTATAAAAAGACTACATAAGTAGTCTTTTTTTGTTTTATATATTTTAACATATTTATTAATAAAAATAATATGTTAACAAGAAGTGAAATATTAACGGAATATGGAAAATGTATTAGTGACCCAGAATACGCTATTAGTTCCTACTTACAAACTAAAGATTTAACTCAAGGTGGTTTTGTGCCGTTTAACTTATTCCCTAGACAAAAAGAGATTGTTAAAGCTTACGAAAAACACAGATATAATTTAGTTACAAAACCTAGACAAGCTGGTATATCTACTACTACACAAGCTTATATGGCTATTAAAGCTGCTTTTTGTGACCCTAAAAGTCCAGAGACGATATTAGTTATAGCTAATAAACTTAAATTAGCTCAAAAATTTGTTAAAGGGATAAAAGATTTTTTAGCTCAATTACCTAGATGGGTTTGGGGGCCAGAATATTATGGTAACGAAAAAAAGGAAAGTAAAGAAATATTCTTATCAAACTCTAAAATAGAAATAGAATTACCTAACGGAACACAAATAATTGCAGTTGCAACATCTGAAGACGCACTTAGGGGGTATACACCTACATATTTGGTTTTCGATGAAGCTGCATTTATAGATAACGGGGCTGCTGTTTATGCTGCAGCAATGTCATCTTGTGCTACTGGTGGTAGAGTTATGTTAATATCAACACCTAATGGTATGGACCCTTTATATTATAAGACATATGACCAATCAAAAACTGGTAAAAATAATTATAATATATGTGAGATGAGGTGGTATGAGGACCCAAGATATAATAAAGATTTAAGATGGGTTAAAAAAAATAAAGAGGGTGTTATTACTGAATCAATAACTGAGGTTGAGTTTATTGTTGAGAAATATGATAGTATGATTAAAAAAGGTTATAAACCCACATCTTCATGGTATGAAGATATGTGTATGACTCTTAATAATAATGCTAGAAAAATTGCACAAGAGTTAGATGTTTCATTTTTAGGTTCTGGTGGTAACGTTATTTCGGATGAAGATATTAAATACCATGAAGATAATAATGTAATTGACCCACTTTGGACAACTGGTATCGAATCTGAATATTGGATGTGGAATAAACCAGTGGAAGGGCATCAATATATTATGGGGGTTGATGTTAGTAGGGGTGATGGTGAAGATGCTTCAACAATATGGATATTAGATTTTACAACAATGGAACAAGTTTTTGAATATCAAGGTAAAATTCAACCAGATTTATTAGCTGAAATCGTTTATGAATACGGTAATATGTATGAAGCGTATACCGTAGTGGATATAGCTGGTGGTATGGGTGTATCAACAGTATTAAAACTTATCGAACTTAAGTATAAACATTTACATTATGATGATAGTAGAACTAAAGTACTTAATAGTAAAAAAAGCGAATTAGAATATCATAGTAAAGATAGTAAAATGCCTGGTTTTAATGCTAACGGTGTTAGGTTACCAATGATTGCACATTTGGAGTATATGATTAGAACTAATGGTATTAAAGTTAAATCAAGGAGAACCACCTCTGAGATGAAGACATTTATATATAAAAATGGTAGACCAGACCATATGGATGGTTATCATGATGATTTATTAATGGCTTTAGCTATGCCTTTGTGGGTGTTAGAACATTCTTTTAAAAAATTAAAAAAATTAAAAAATCAAAATAAAGCTATATTATCTAGCTGGAGTGTTGGTGGTGGTAGTTCTGATGATAAAGAATATAAAAATGGATTTGTTTCAAAAAATAATAGGAATAAAAAAACAACTGGAAAACCTAAATTTAACAGTAAGGTCTCTAAAAATATGCAAGACCCTAACGGTGATTATTTATGGTTATTCAGTGGAACTAAATAATTAAAGATATGAGTTTAAAAGGGAAAAGGGTATTTATTAGAAAAAATGGTAATGAAAAAGGTGGTTCTTTATATAAGTGGGCACCGTTTAATAATGATATAAAAAGTAAACCTAAGAAAAGTCAAGCATTTTTCTGCTCAACACCTTTAGGTACTCAAGGTGATGACCGTATATCGACATACAGTTATGTTATTGTAGTTATTAACGGTAACGCAACTAGAAGTGCTTATGTTCAGTGTGATTATGTACAATAAGGGTTTAATTTTTTGTTAAATTACTTATATATAGGTTATATAAAATATTAAAAATATGAATAAGAAAAAAATAACTATTTTTCAAAGATTAAATAATATATTTGGTCCAGATGGTGTTAATGTACCAAAAAAAACAACTAACAAATATGATGTTAGTGGTGATACTTTGTTTAAAACAAAAGATAAAAGCGAGTATGAGGCTAAAAAATTACAAGCACAACAAAATAAATACTTAAGTGGTGTTTGGAAAAAAGTTGATGGTGAAATGTTTCAACAATCAATACACCAAGAAACTACTCGAATTGGTTCATATAGTGATTTTGAATCAATGGAATTTTACCCAGAGATTTCTGCCGCACTAGATATTATGATGGAAGAATCTACAACTATAAATGACAAGGGTAGGATGTTAAATATTTATTCAGACTCTAATAGAGTTAAAACTATATTAGAAGACTTATTTTTTAATAGATTAGATATTCATACATCACTACCAATGTGGACTAGAAACACATGTAAATATGGTGATAATTTTTGTTTACTTAATATTGATGATAAATCTGGTGTTTTGGGTATTAGACAATTACCTAATTTTGAAATTGAGAGAAGAGAAGGTGATTTATATAATAATTTAACTAACACTGATTCTAATGATGATGGTAAGGTTAAATTTAACTGGAGAGGTAAGGATGTTGAGTTTAATTCATGGCAAATTGCTCATTTTAGATTATTAGGTGACGATAGAAAGTTACCTTACGGTACTTCTGTATTAGAAAAAGCTAGAAGAATATGGAAGCAATTATTACTTTCTGAGGATGCTATGTTAATTTATAGGATAACTAGAGCACCAGAAAGAAGGGTTTACAAAATATATGTTGGTAATATAGATGATGAAGATGTTCCAGCATATGTTGATGATATTGCTAGTAGGTTTAAACGAACACCAATTATTGACCCACAAACTGGTCAAATTGATTTAAAATATAATCAAATGGCTAATGACCAAGATTTCTTCATACCAGTTAGAAGTGAAGATGCACCTAACCCTATTGATACTTTAGCTGGTGCTTCTAATCTAGACCAAATTGCTGATATAGAATACTTACAAAAGAAATTATTTACAGCATTAAGGGTACCTAAACCTTTTTTAGGTTTTGAGGATACTAATGGTGATGGTAAAAATTTAGCTTTACAAGATATTAGATTTACTAGAACTATAAATAGAATACAACAAGCAATGATACAAGAATTAAATAAAATAGCAATATTACATTTATTTCTTTTAGGTTTTGAAGACGAATTAGATAATTTTACATTAACTTTAAATAACCCTTCAACACAAGCTGAAATGATGAAAATCGAACATACTGCAGCTAAGGTTGGTTTATATAAAGATGCCGTTAGTGATGCTGGGAATGGTTTCGGTGTTATGTCTATGACTAGAGGTAAAAGGGAGATTTTAGGTTGGTCAGATGACGAAATAAAACAAGATTTACTTGAACAGAGGTTAGAAAAAGCAACATCAGCTGAGATGGAAAATACAGCAAATGTTATAAAACATACTGGTACATTTGATGTTGTTGATAGGGTTTATGGTGATATAGAAGTGGCTAAAAACGGTGGACCTAACGCTGAAAGTGATGGTGAAGATTCTGGAGACGATGGTGGTTTCGGAGGTGGTGGTCTAGGTAGTTTAGACTTCGGTGAAGGTGGTGACGACTTTGGTGGTGATGAAGACTTCGGTGAAGGTGGTGACGACTTAGGTGGTGATGAAGACTTAGGTGGCGATGAAGACTTCGGTGAAGGTGGTGACGACTTTGGTGGAACAGATGAATCGATAAAAAGGGTTGAAGATTTATTAGTAGAACAAAAAAATACATTAGATAAAAAAGTTAAAAAATATAATAATATTTACACTAAAAAATTAATGGAAAATATTAAATCTAATGATAGTAAGATATTGAATGAAAAAGTTAAAGTCCAAAATAAAAATATTAAAATTAATAATAATATTAATAATATGATTAACGACATTAATAAAATGTTGCGTGAGTAGAACTTTTACATATAAAAAGTATATTTATTAATAAAAAGCGAATATGAGTAATTTTGGTGAAATTAAAAATTCTTTTAATAATATTTTATCTGAAAATATTAGAGTTGAAAATGGTGGTTCTAAGGAGACATTCAAGGATTATGTTAAATTATTAAAAAAAGATGAAATCCTTAAAAAACAATTCTCAATATATGAAAGTATTGAGAATGTTACTTTTTTTGATAAGGGAAAGGCTATTGAGTTTATTAAAGATACGTTATCATTTATGACTCCTTTTACTAAACTTAAAATAAAAGAATCGAATGATAAGTTGTCTAAATCGTTACCAGATAATATTGAGTTTAAATATAAAGATAAAGAGGTTAAGAAATTACATAAAAACATTAATTATTTAATAATGACTGAAAGAAATGTTAGTAATTCTAGAAGTATAGTTAATACATTATTTGAAGTAGCTGATTACATTATAAATAAAGAAGTTAAAGTGGTGAATGAAAGTTTTAACGTTTCAAATGAATTACTTACTAACTTAACTGTTGAGAAATTTAACCAAACATACAGTGACTTAAGTGAATCTGAAATTAATTTAGTTAATGTAATCATTAATGATGATATTAAAGGTAAAGGTGATTTTTTTAACAAAACTGTAAAAGAATGTTTAAGTAAGATTAATGATAGATTAAGTGATTCAGACATAATGGTTAAAGAAAGTTTATTATCTGCTAAAGAAAATTTATTAAATAGAACATTTAAAGAAGAAACATTTATTGAAGATATAAGTAAGATTCTTAATTTATCTAAAGATTTAAGTTAAATATGTATAAGAAATCAGAAAATATAGAAAAGTTACGAAAATTAATTAAGGAATTAAAAACAACAGTAGTTAATGAAGAACGTGTTAATGATATGTTCGAGTCAATTAAAGATGCTTGTAAGGATGGTTATTGGGAATGGAAATTTAAAGATAATTATAGGTATTTTAGTCCTTCATTAAAAGAACAATTAGGTTACGATTTAAAAGATGATAATCTTTTTTTTGAAAAAGTTAAAGTTTTAATAAGTGAGGAAGATGAAACTCGTGTAATAGAAAACTTGGAAAAACACTTCAAAAGTAAAGGTAAAGAACCATTTAGAGTTATTATAACGTACTTGAAAAAGAATGGTGATAAAATAAAAATATTATGTAGAGGTGTGGTTACCGAATGGGACGAAAATGGTGAACCTTTAAGAATGGTTGGTTCTCATATTGACGTTACAGATATAAATTAAAAATTTAACAAAAAATGAGTGGTAAAGAAAATGATGGTTGGAATGAATATTCTAAACTAGTTTTAGCTGAATTAGAGAGATTAAATGAAAATGATGAAAAAATACAAGAAACGTTATCTGAAATAAATGGTAAATTAAATAAAATTGAAACATTTGAAAAAGAAATTGAAGCATTGCAGATGTGGAAGAGACAAATGGATGAAGTTGCAACACCAACAATTATTAGAGATATAAAAACTGATGTTTTAAGTCTAAATACATTTAAGACTATAGCTGCTACTGTTTGGGCTATAGTTCAAATAGCATTTGGTATATTTATAGCTTTAATGAATAAATAATGGTTTGACTTTAAATGAAATATTTATTATATTTAAAATAAATTATAATAAATATGATAAAGAAAAAAGGTAAAGAAATAGATTTAAAGTGTGAGGATAATTTCAAAATTAAATTAGGTACTGTAGATAATAAAAAACCTAAATCATTGTACGTTAATATAGTTTCTTGGATTGAACCTATTGAACGTTTAACTTCTTATAAATCGATTATAAAAACCCTAAATAAAAAAATTAAAAAAAAAATATTCGATAATATAGATATTAGAGTATTTGAAAAGAATAAATTAATAGTAGATTTGGATATTAGAGAATCTGGCATTAATTATGGAAAAAAAAGTTACATGTCATGTGAAATAACATTATACCAAATCCATGGTTTTAAAATACAAGAAAAAGAAATAATTAAAACATTAAGTATTTTAACTAATAAAATAATTAATGAAGTATTTAATGAAGAACCTAATTTTAAATATCAAAAAAACAAACAATAAAACAAAGCCCTTTTAAAGGGCTTTTTTTATGTCCGACTATATTTATATTATATAAACAATTAAATTATGTCAGATATAAAAATAATTAAACCTGGTAACACTGGGTTCGGTGTTATGATTGAATCGGATGCTGGTTATATATCACCAGATGATTCTAGAAATAAACCATTCATTAATGAGATGAAAACTTTAGGGCAAGGTACACCAACAGTTAATGAACCATATGTAGTTTATGTTGTGTTACAAAAACATAGCGTTAAAAATAGGAACGGTAGGATTTACCCTAAAGAAATATTAGTTAGAGAAAATAACCGTTACCAAGAATTAATACAACAAAGGAGAGCGATAGGTGAATTAGACCACCCAGAAAGTTCAATCATTGCTGGTGATAGAATATCTCATACTATAATTGAGACTTGGTGGGAAGGTAAAACTCTTATGGGTAAAATGGAAATTCTTATGAGCCCTGGTTATATTAATTATGGTATAGTGTCAACTAAAGGTGACGAGGTTGCTAACTTACTTAGGAATAATATAATGATTGGTGTCTCTTCAAGGGGTGTTGGCTCATTAACTGAAATTAACGGTAACCATATAGTTCAAGATGATTTTGAAATTATTTGTTGGGATGTTGTTACATCACCTAGTACACCAGGTTCTTGGATGTTTAAAGAAAAAGAAGAAGCTAAACCATTTACTGAATCAACTAAAAAAACAGATAACTTACTAATAGATAAGATAAATAAATTTCTTTTATAAAAAAAAATAAAAAAAATGTGTTTTTTACGTAAATAAAACATATTTATAATCAAAAGCGTTATGTAACGCTAAATAATTACAAATTAAAATCAAAAAACATAAAAATGGCTGATAGTGAAAAATCAATTTTAGAAAAAGCTATGTTGGATGCTAAACGTATTCAAGAAGCTTTGACTGCCAATGCCCAAGAAATACTTCGTAACGTAGCGTTAGAAGAAATTGATGGTGTAGTGAAAGAATCTTTAGAAGAAGGAGATTATTTAGAAGAAGATGTTGATGATACTGAAGAAATGGATGATGTGGAAGATACTGAAGAAATTGAAGCTGATGAAGCTGATATGGATGATGTTGATGACGCTGAAGAAATGGAAGATGTAGACGTTGATGATTCTGAAGAAATGGAAGACTCTATGGGAGGTGATGACCTTGAAGGTGATTACGATAGTGGAATGGATGCTATGGCATCGGATGAGTTAGAAATGGATATGACAAGTGCAACTGATGAGGACGTTATTGCAGTTTATAAAAAATTAACTGGCGATGATGAAATAGAAGTAGTTGTAGATGATGAAACTGGTGATGTTAATTTAACAGTTAATGAACCTGGTGAATTTGTGATTAAAAATCCTAAAGGTGGTTCTGCTGATATGGGTGCTGATATGGACATGGGTGCTGAAGTTGGTGTTGATATGGATATGGAACCAGAAATGGATATGGAAGCAGAAATAGATATGGAACCAGAAATGGATATGGAAGCAGAAATAGATATGGAACCAGAAATGGATATGGAACCAGAAATGGAAGAAGATGTTATGTATGAAATTGCATTAGACGAAGATATCGTTAGAAGTGCAACTAGTGACATTAATAAGTCAATGTCTGGTGATTTAGCTAGTGGTAATATTGAAGGACAAAAAGCTGAAGAAGATTCAAATTCTGGTGATAATTTAGACGGTGGTTTTGATGATGACGCTGTAAAATACGCTAATGCTGAAGGTAAAATGGTTATGTCTGAAGAGGAAGAATTAACTGAATTGGAAGATGTTGAAGGTGATGAGATTGAGGAAGCAGCTCGAACTAAGGGGAATTATGCTTTACCAAAACAAATAGGGAGTAAAAACCCAGTCGCTAATGGTTATAACCCAGGTGGTGAAAAAGTCAATGAATCTAAAACTAAATACAATAAATTATTAACTGAAGCTAAGGCTCTTAAAGCTAGAAATGGTGAATATAAAGATGCACTTAAAAGTTTCAGAACAATGTTAGCAGAAACAGTTGTTTTTAATTCTAACTTAACTTACGTAACTAAGTTATTTATGGAACACTCAACTACTAAGGCTGAAAAAAAGAATATATTTGAAAGATTTGATAACGAAGTGACAACTTTAAAAGAATCTAAAAAATTATTTAAAACTATCTCTAGTGAATTAAGTTCTAGAAAGTCACTTAATGAATCTATTGAAAATAAAATAAATAAAGGAGTTTCAAGTAGTACATCAAAACAATTAAACGAATCTACTGCTTATGTTGATAAAGAAACTTCTAGAATTGTTGACTTAATGAAAAGAGTTAACAATAGATAATGAATAAATAAATAAATTAAAAATTAAACTATAAAAATTATGTCACATTTATTAAATTCTGGGCAAGTTGGAAACACTGGACTAAACTATATGAAAGAAGTTCGTAAACAAACCCAAGCAAAATGGGATTCTTTAGGATTCTTAGAAGGTCTTAAAGGTCACGTTAAAGAAAACGTTGCTCAGTTATATGAAAATCAAGCGACAACATTATTAAACGAATCAACTACTGCAACTAACTCTGGTTCTTTTGAAACAGTTGTATTCCCAATTGTACGTAGAGTATTCTCTAAATTATTAGCAAACGATGTTGTATCTGTACAAGCTATGAATATGCCAATTGGTAAATTATTCTTCTTCGTACCTCAAACATCTGAAAGAAATGCAGATGGTACACATTCGTCTATGGGTGGGTTATCACAAGGTGAAGAAACTGGTGTAGCATTACCAGAATGTGTTGGAATTGGTAGTTGTGAACCTACTGAATTCTTTTCTAAAAGTCTTTATGACCTTTTCTATAATGATGGTTTATTTGATAATTCTAAAGGTGCTATCAAAATTATTACTGGTAATGGTGATTTCCAAACTTTAGATGAAAATGGTGATTTTAAAGATGCACCAAATGATGTATTAAGTGATTTACCTACAGCTACTGATGGTACTTATAGAAGTGCTATTATAAAAGTAACTAATTTCCAAAATACTGGTGCTGGTTTATTAACTGGTCCAGATGGTAATGAAATGGATACTGAATCATTTTTAGCTTCTTTAAAGGTAGTTACTTCTGGTTCTAGTATAAATGATGCAGATGGTAATGAAATCTTTGCTGATGGTTCTGAAGTTCCTTTTAGATTAGTTACACAAAAATACGGTAAGGGTATTGTTTCTTATGGTGATATTTGTGACGCTGAAGGTGCATTATATATTGAATTAGATTTATCTCACCCTTCTCAAGGTACAGAAACTTATGATGGTTATATCGGTGCTTCTGATGGTGCAATTAGTGAAAATACTTTTGTTATTACTTGGGCTCGTTACGCAAGTCTTGAATTAGAAACTGAAATGGGAGAAGTTACTTTTAACTTAGAAGAAGTTGTTGTTTCTGTTGAAGAAAGAAAATTAAGAGCTACTTGGTCACCAGAATTAGCTCAAGATGTTAGTGCATTCCACAACATTGATGCTGAAGCTGAATTAACAGCTATGTTATCTGAACAAGTTGCTGCGGAAATTGACCGTGAAATCTTAAGAGATTTAAGAAAAGCTGCTGCTTGGCAATTAAGATGGGATTATAATGGATGGAGAAAAGCTTCTTCAGCTGCTAGTCCTTATACACAAAAAGACTGGAACCAAACTTTAATTACTAAAGTTAACCAAGTTTCAGCTCAAATTCATAAGTCTACTTTAAGAGGTGGAGCTAACTTTATCGTAGTATCTTCTGAAGTATCAGCAATTTTTGATGATTTAGAATACTTCCACGTAAGTGATGCTAACCCAGAGCAAGACCAATATAACATGGGTATTGAAAGAGTAGGTTCTTTATCTGGTAGATACCAAGTTTATAGAGACCCATATGCACCAGCATACTCAATTATTATAGGACACAAAGGAAAGTCGTTATTAGATACTGGTTACATCTATGCACCATACGTTCCAATGCAATTAACTCCTACAATGTATAACCCGTTCAATTTTGCACCAGTTAAAGGTATCATGACTAGATACGCTAAGAAGGTTGTAAATAATAGATTTTACGGACACGTTAGAGTTGACGGTGTGCAAACATTTAACATTAATGAATTAAGATAATCTTAGGATTACTTAAATATAACAAAAAAGGATAACTTAGGTTATCCTTTTTTTTATTATATTAATTTTTGATTAATTAATCTATTCTTCCTTTTTTCCATTTTATTAATTAACTTTAAAGATTTTTTAATAGGACTTTGTTCAACCCAAAATCTAGCTCTATTAATTTCCCTTGTTAATTCTTTTAATGTCATGTCTTTTATATTCATGTTTTTTTATATTTTTTATAATAGTAACCTATGGTTTCAAATAATAATTTATCCATATCTTTATTAGGTTCCCATTTTAAGTTATTTTTTAGATATTCTGAATTAACCGAATACCTAAAATCATGTCCTTTCCTATCTGTGATATATTTTATAGGTAAAGGTTTACCAATGTACTTACGACCAACATCATAGAAATTTTTATAGATGTGGTATATTTTTTCTATTAAGTTAATGTTAGTTAATTCATTGTCACCTCCGATATTATATGTTTCACCTTTTTTACCTTTATGTAAAATAACATCAATAGCTTTAGTATGGTCACCAACCCAAAGCCAATCTCTAATATTATTACCTTTACCATAAACTGGTATTTCCTCACCCATAACTAAATTACGTATTACTGTTGGTATTAATTTTTCATCATGTTGATGTGGTCCGAAATTATTAGAACAATTAGAGATAACATAATCCATATTATATGTTCTACCGTAAGCTCTTACAAAATGGTCTGAGGCTGCTTTAGAGGCACTATAAGGTGAAGATGGGGTGTAAGGTGTATTTTCCTTAAAAGGTTCGTCATTAAGCTCTAAATCACCGTAAACTTCATCTGTTGATATATGGTAAAACCTATTGTCACTACCTTCTCCCCAATTATCTTTAGCTATATTCAATAAATTAACAGTACCAATTATATTTGTGTTAATAAATGTCATAGGGTCTAATATAGAATTGTCAACATGAGATTCTGCAGCTAAATGTATTACGTCAGTTATTTTTTCATTTTTAAATAAATCATTTATTTCTTTTGTGTTTTTAACTATATCTAATTTATAAAATTTAACATTCTCGATTAAACTAGTTCTATTTATTTTAGACATACAGTTTAGGTTACTTAAATCACTGGCGTATGTTAATGAATCTATAACGTATAATTTATAATTATCGTATTTTTCACTTAATAAATTAACTAAATGTGAACCTATAAAACCAGCACCCCCAGTTATTAATATATTTTTACTCATATTTTTTCTGTTAACTTTTCTTTTTTTTCTTTGAATTCTTCTTCTGTGATATCATAACCATTTATTGTTGAGTTAAAGTAACATTCAACAACCCAAGGTAGTGTTTTATAACCTTCTTTATATATTATTGCAAATTTTTCATCACCATCAACTAATCTAGTAAATTTAAAATTTTCACCAGAAACATGTATTTTTATAAAACTCTCAATACCACCTTCCATTACTTTAAAAAAATATAAACCATCTTCTACCTTTAGTTTAATTTCTATTTTTTCAAATGTTGTTTTATTAATTTCAATCATATTTATAAAATTTATATAACAAATATAGTGAATATAGTTCTAATAAACAAAAAAATCCGATAAATATTTATCGGATTTTTGTTTGTATGGTTTTTAATTTTAAATCACTGTGATATTCTTAAATCACTTTGACTCACGATATCAAAACTTAAAATATTTTTTAGTGTTTTAACTTCTTGATTAGATTCGGTTTTTATATCTATGTAATAAGTCCCTGGAACTAAACTAGCTGTATCTAATAAGAAATAATTATAAATGTTAGCCATATTAATATCTTGGAAGTCAATTACAGTATATTCGTTTCTACCTTCTTTAACATATAATCTATATTTTAAAGAATCTATATTTTGTTTTTGGTTAATAGTATAAGGTATTCTGGTTGAAACTATCACCTTTCTTATATCACCTCTAAGTATTCTTTCATCTGACATAATACCAGTTACTGTAACTCCAACTTGTTTAGGTAACATATCATCTGAACCTATATTATAATAACCTAAAGAATCTTTAACTACAAAGTCTAACTCAATGTCTGGTCTATCTATTCCGTTTATTTTTATGTTACTCCAAACATCAGTAAATTGTGTACAATCAATTGTATTTTCAGTTGTTGGTATATTAATGTTAATATAATATACTCCTTTAGATGATTGTGTAACACCACTAGGTGGTATGTTAGCAATTAGATTTTCATTATTATCATAGATATTAACTGTTGGTAATTCATCTAAGTTAGTTGGGTTCCCATTTAAATTTGAATATAAGTATAATTTATTATCTTTATCTAAAAAGAATTCGTTCCTATCATCTTTTATTACCTCTAAGTAAGTTGTTTCAATATATGGTTCATAAAAAGTCTGTGTGTGTCTAGTAAAAAAACCAACATATTGTTTTTCTGGTGTTGATGATTGTTCTAACTCATATGGGTAAGCTAACCCTAACCCATAGTTAGTTTCACCAGTTATATAATTATTTACTAAATCAGTTACATCCATTTCAAGATTCTCATTACCTTGTTCGAAATGTTGTTGAGTGATACCACTAGTTTCACCAGTATATACTCCGAAACCATTTTCCCAAACTTCATTAGTCCTAGGTTCAAACCAATTTGATGGTGCGAATGATGTAGATGTTTCACCATCATAACTACAATCACCTAAATCATAACCAACACCTTCATCCCATTCTTGATTTATTTTAAATAACAATAAATCAAATGAACAGCTTCTTCTTTCTCCACTACATGTAGTTTTACCAATTAAGCTCTTGTCAAAAGCACCAGTATTAGTCATTTTTAATGTGTGTTTTAATTTAGATAAATCACTGAATGTTTTATCTTCATAAAAATCTCTAATCCTACTCTCATCGAATTGAAAAATAAATCTACTATAACTTAAAACATCGTTACCACCATAAAATAAAGGTGTTATAGGGTTCATACCTACATTTGTTTTATTATTATATAATAATGTATTATTCCTATTAAAATAAGTCCTTATTACCATTCTTTTCTTTATTTATAAATACTAATATTTATATTAAAACTACCTAAAATAAAAAGTTATTAATTAATTTTAATGTTCGAACTAATCATTTCTTTCTCCAATAATTCAGCGTTTTTTATGAAGTCAGCAACTTGCGTAGTATTATCTTTATCCGTTCTATCAGTAGGTATATTACCATTACCATTATGAACATGATTTAATAAAGCTGATTTTAGTAACTTTAAATATTTAACTAGAGTGTCACCAAAAACCAAAGGGTGTGCGGTCTCTAGGATTTCATTAAGTTGTTTGTCTGTTATATAATTAGCTTTATTTGTTGATGTATCCACATTTGTTAAATTATTAAAAACTGGATTACCACCGTCATATGTTAGTAAATTTATTTTATTAGCTACTATATTATTAACGGATATTTGTTTACTATTCCCGTTAGAATCTTTTATCGTTTGATTAAATTTTAACTGTATATATGCTGGATTTTTTTTGTTAAATATTAAAGGTTCATTTAAAACACTCTTACCAGCTCTAAGTATTATTTCATTATCTTTTTGTATTATATCAGTATTACTCCTACCTTGTATTGTTACATCTTGTGGGTCTGAATAGACACCTTTAGCTGTAGTTATTTTACTTATTTGTGGAGATGGGGTTGTATTACCTATACTAAAATTAGATAAAGCTGTCGTGTCGATAGTATCTATATTTAACTTACTTAACGATGATGTTATTGGTCCGATATAAAATCTATCTGAATATCTATCATCCTCACCTAAAAGTATAACCATAACAACCTCATTAATTTTAGGTACAAAATTTAAATGTTTAGGTAATAAAGGAAAACAATTAGGTAATTCAGAATCTGAATATTTATTATCATAACTAGAACCAATAATCCTACATCTAATACTATGTTCGTCAGAATTAAACCTAACGTCATTACTTTTATTTTTTTCAGAATCTAAATTAACGTCAACTTTACCAACGGTAGTTACTATACCGAATTGTATATTACTGAAAGGTTTGGCTTTATTAAATTGGTTAGTACCACCTATACTATATTTAGAGCTAAAATTATACATATTTTATTTTTTATTTCTTTTTTTTAATTCATTAATGGCTTCTAAACATTCATTTTCTATATTAATTAATGAATCATAACCTTTTAATAAATTTGATTTAAGTGCTAGAAAGTCCGATTCGAGTCTTTTTATTGTTGATTTAATCTCGTTATTAGTTTTATTTTCGTATTTATTTTTCATATTATATTTTTATCTAACACCACCACCACCAGTAGCAAACAATGTATTAGCACCTTGTACTATCACTGGTATTGGGCCAGCTGAGCCAGCTGCTGTTATTTGTATTGCTCCAGGGTCTATAGCTATATCAACTTTAGCTTCAGTCTGAATCATATTAACAATTTCTTCAGACATCACCCTAACTTTTTTAGCTTCAGAATTACTACCATCAGCGAAAACATCACCCATAGGTATATTTGCGTCACTTTCTAATCTAGATATCACTCTGGCTGCTAAATTCCTAGCACTCATACCAGGTCTTAAATTTTTACCTATCAATAATAGTGGTGGTGGTATAGGTATTGGTGGTTTACCAGTATATTTTAAAACCTTACTAATTATTTTTAATATTTTAGTTATTGATGATAAATCTGTTTCTTGAAAATTAGATTTATCGTTACTTCTACAATCGGCCATATTATGTGTTTAAAATTTCTATTATATCATTTAAATCCTTATAAACTTCTAAACCAAAAGAAGTGTAACTTTTAATTATTCGAATATAATTCTCTGTTTGTTCAATATTATCCCCAGCTAATTTTTGTGCTATTTTATTTTGTAAAAACTTAATACATAGAGCCAATAATGAGGCTATTAATATATTCATTATACTTTTAGCTAGTTCTTTGAATATTTTTTTATTTTTCTTTATAAAATCTATAGGACCATCATAAGTTTCACCTTTACCATAAATTATTTGATGATTTATAGCGAATAATGTTATAAATTTAGGTGTTATTATTTGGTTAAGTAAGGTTAATGGTAGATTTTTTAATAAATTAATAAAAAAATCAGCCTTTATTGTTGGGATATTAGATGTGTTTAACGCAACATTAACTTGTATATTAGCTAAATCATCTAAAACATTTTTAACAACATTTAATTCATCTGTTTTATTACTAACTGACGTGAATTTATTTTGTTCTAAATTAAGTTGATTA
>Ga0206683_10001450_pt1 | contig 16456 bp, 17 predicted proteins | sample M280m12015metaG_FD_155483 | JGI IMG/M metagenome (GOLD analysis project Ga0206683, IMG submission 155483) | Ammonia-oxidizing marine archaeal communities from Monterey Bay, California, United States - M2 80m 12015 | ecosystem: Environmental > Aquatic > Marine > Intertidal zone | place: USA...
CTAGTACGAGAGGACCGGAGTGGACGAACCTCTGGTGTTCCGGTTGTCACGCCAGTGGCATTGCCGGGTAGCTATGTTCGGAAGGGATAACCGCTGAAAGCATCTAAGCGGGAAGCCTCCCCTGAGATAAGATTTCTCTTGATCCTTGAGATCACTGAAGGGCCGTTGAAGACCACAACGTTGATAGGCTGGGTGTGGAAGCGCAGTAATGCGTGAAGCTAACCAGTACTAATTGCCCGTGAGGCTTGACCATATAACACCCAAGAAACTTGGGGCATATGCAGATCCAAGCTACGCTCGTCATTTCCTCGTTTGGAAAAGACAAGTAGGTCTAATCAGATGTGTAAATACATCCTTTGCGTCAAAACATTCCAGATTGTTATTTTTTTCGAGGTAGAAGCGTGAATTACCGTTTCCCTCAACCGGTTTGCCTGGTGACAATAGCAAGTAGGTACCACCCGATCCCATCCCGAACTCGGAAGTGAAAATACTTAGCGCCGATGGTAGTGTGGGGTCTCCCCATGTGAGAGTAGGACATTACCAGGCATTTATTCAAAAGCCCCGTTAGCAGAAGCTAACGGGGCTTTTTTTGTGAACCCGAGTCTGTTGGTCGGCGTGTTAGGATATGAACCTACTGTTTATTTTATGTCGCATCCTTATAGGTTTTAGGTTATGAAGTTACTCAATACGGCGAAAGTTTTGGTGCTTATTCCAGTTGCCGCGATGCTGATTTCCTGCGTAGGCATTTTTGCAAAAGCCGAACGGGGAACATTGCCCGATCTTCTTAGCAGCGAATGGGCGCTTAGCTATATATCTTCGATGCAGCTGAATACCGATTACCGTCCAACGCTAGCGCTTTCTGAAGACCTCACTGCATCGGGGTTTGCAGGCTGTAACCGATACAGATCAGGTGTAGAGCTTGCCGCCACGGACGAGCTCATGTTCACTGCTATTGTCACCACCAAGCGCGCTTGTTTGAATACGCCAATGAAATCTGAGGATGCGTATCTTGCCGCGTTAAGGAGCGTTAGCAGCTGGAGCATTACTCGAAACGTACTGCGTTTAATGGACAAAGATGGCAATACGCTGCTTAAGTTTAAGCGTTTCGGCGCCAACCCGGGGCCAAATATTTAAACCGTTTTAACGCTGGTGGCGCTAAACACTGTTTGTGGTTTTCTTGGCTAGGGTCAATCTGCTCTCAGATTCAAATTGACCAGTCTCGAAGATTGATCTTGATTGTTTTCAATACAGCGCATTCGCGGGAATAGTCTGCGGCATTATCACGGAAGCCAAATTAAGGTCTATGGCAATTGCTTTAGGAGGCAATACACAATGAAAAGAGTACTTCTGATGCTATTGGTTTTTGGTGCCGCTGTCGCAAAGGCTGACCCGGTTACATGGTATTTGGTTGATGCTAACTTTTCTGGCGGTGGCAGCGCATCGGGCTCTTTCGACTACGATGCCGATACCAATGTTTATTCTAATGTTGCGGTTACAACCTCAGGTGGAAACACCTTCGATGGCGCAGAATATAGTTATGGAATGCTTGCCTCAAACTACCTCCCTTCGGCAACAAGCGTCAACTTCAGCCCGGCATCGCAACCGGTAGCAAATGAAGGAGCGCTTGTGATGGCTTTCGTATCCGCGTTAACTAATGCAGGAGGCGTGGTTAATATTGTTGTTGGCAGCAGCCTTTCGAAAGAAGGCCTATGCGTTGAAGCACCTTTACTTCCTCAGCAAAAGCTTTCCTGTGATGGCGGCGGGAACGTGAACTGGCTCAGAACATTTAAAGAAGGCTTTGTCACGAGTTCGCCAAATAGCGAATAGCCGGTATATTCAGCATGAGCGTATATTGAAGGCTGGCAGCCCTCACTGAATGAATAGGGCGATAGCTGTCAGCAACGCAATCTTCAATGCAAGCGTTTGTATTGGCAGGGGTTAGGCAAAGATTAGTAACGCGCACCAATCTCAAATCGGATGCTGTTTATCGTCGGGTCGTCAGACGTATCGATGGTCAGTGTGTTGATCGAGAGCTTCAAAACCATACTGTTTTTGGTGTCCCAGCGAAAACCGGCCGCACCCCCATACGAGAAGTTGGTGTCGTTGTAGCTACTGGTGTTGCATACAGTTCCATACCAAGGGTCATACCAGCATGTTACAGGGACTTGAGTGTCCCGCACATTGCTATCAACAAAGGTAAAGCCGCCTCCCGCTTCTATATAAGGGGTCAGGCTTGACTTTAGTATATTCCAGGTGCCTTTAAACTGCCCGGTGACGATGTCGGCACGGTTTTGGAAGCTTTGTGCTGCTTCTCCTTCCTCCTGCGGTTGAATAGTTGCTGTATAGCGTGGGCTTGAGAAGTTGAGGTCCGCACCTAGCGAAAAATGCTCGGTGAGGTTGTAAGCAGCACCGAAGCCAAAACCGGTTCGCTGATTTAACCTGATACTTGTTTGCTGTTTGCCATTGTAAGTGTCTGCAGCATTGGTCTGAAGCTGGATGGTGAATTCCCAGTCGCCGGCCCGCCCGTCGTTATTTGAAGGGACTCTAAAAGACTGAGCCTGGGCTGCTGCAGCCATAATAATCCCCAGAATAAGTCCAGCTATATAACGCTTCATTGTAAGTCTCCATGAAATGTTTGCGACACTAGTCGGCGTCTTCCTCAGTAATCTTCAATTGCTCCCGGATATGAATCAGACCGCGCCGTACTTTGGTCTTTACCGTGCCCAGCGGCATGTCGAGCCGTTCTGCAATTTCGCTGTGGCTGTAGCCCTCATAGACAGAGAGTGAAAGAATCTGTTGGTGCTCTGGTTCCATTTCGCCCAGCACATCGACGACATTTTGCATTTCGGTGTGCTGGGAAACATCTCCACCTTCTTTCACCAGCGCCGATTCAGGCGTGTCATCGATAGTGCTAATGCCTGGCGCTCTGCCTTTCTTACGCAGTCGATCAATCAGTCGCCGCCGAGCAATGGTCGACACAAAGGTCACTTCAGAACCAAAATCAGGGTTGAACCTAGCCGCGTTGGACCACAGCTCGATAAGTATTTCTTGCACCGCATCTTCCGCATCCGCATCCATGCCCAGATAACGCCGCGCCAGCGACCAGATCAGGTCGTTGTACTGCGTCATGCAATCGGCTACAGCAAGCTGGTCGCCGGCTGCGATACGTTGAAGGATAGATAAGGACATCGTCGGTTTCAGCCTTCTGCCAGCTTAATACCGGCTTCAACTGCCGCGATCACAGATGTTATATAGGCATCCGCACCGACTGTTTTAGCCATGTCAGGCGCTTGGTCAAAGGCGTAACCACCAACCATTACCTCTATGCTCTTTTCGCAACGCTGGCGAATTTCCCGAACGGTGTCTTTGACTTGAGGTAAGTGGGTATCCAGAGTCGCCGATAAGATCAGCAGATCAGCATTAAAGTAGCTAATCATCTTGGGTATGTCAGCTGCTGGTACGTCTGAGCCAAGATAAATAACTCGCCACCCTTCCATTTGATACAAATCAGAAATTGCTCGGATACCGATGTCATGTGCATTAGTAGCCACTGATGCCGCAATTAGCGTCTTTCCGTTAGCTTCTTTGCAGGGGCTGCGCTGAGCAAGCACAGACATTGCCCGTTGACTGGTAGAAGTCACTAAATGCTCTTCGGCAATGGTGATGTTTCCGATATGCCACAATCGGCCAATTTCCCGCTGTGCCGGCAAAAGCACTTCGGTGTATAGGCTTGCTGGGCTCTGCCCTGTCTGTAATGCATCGAGCAATTTGTCTATGGCTGCGGCCGAGTTTCCTTCCAATACGGTTTGCAGATAATCAAGAGTTTGTTTGCCAGTTGGCGTATCCGCATCAGGTTCGCCATCATCTGGGCTTGCCACGCCACTCTTTAGGGTTTCCAACGCTAGATTTATATACTCGACCGGTGCGGCTCTTCCTACTTCGGGTAAGCGTTCTTGTAACGTATCCCTAAGCGACTCCAGACTCACGGCAACATAACGTTCATCGATATTGCGTGCGAGTAGCGCTTTGCGAAACCAAATGGCGCGGTTGACAAATAATTGTGGCTGGTTAACGCTAAGTGCCGCTGAAAGCTCCAGAACTCTTTGTGTTATATGGCTTTTCCACGCAGCGAGCTCATTTGTTGAGTCCGCATCCGGGTTCCGTTCAAGCATCATACTTGCAGCAAGTCCCGCGTATCCCGATGCGCCTTTTTCGAGCAGCGTGCTCGCAAACTCTGTGTTGGTTCTCACAAAGAGCCCCTCCCTTGTTATAGGCTAAGTATAGCGCGAGGCGGCCGTTGGGATATCGGAAGTCGTTGGCATCGGGCGATGAACTGCCTGCCTGACTGCTTGTCGGGCGAAGACAGCCCTGCTGCTGCACGGTGTTAGCTGGGAATACTAGTACGCTTGTTGTTCAAGCTGAGCACGTGGTGCAGATGAGTGAATATGATGTATACGCCACTCACCATTATTCTGTTCGAGAATTGCGGTAGCGAAGCCGCTAATGCTGGTGGGGGTGCCACGGAACTTTCCCGATGCCGTGTAAGCATAGATAGCAAAGCCTAGGGCTTCCTTGAGCTCTCCTGTGATGAGATCCATCTGATAGTCGATATCAGAGAAATCTTCCATCTCAACCAGAAGATGATTGTCTCTGAAGTCTTCCCACTGCCAGTTAGGGTAACCGCTTTCGATAATAATAAAATCACCTGTGAGTATGGCTTGTTCAGCCTTCTCAAGAGATTTTTCTTCCATGGCTTCACCGTACAGATTTAGCAGATCCTGTATTTGCTGTTCGTCTGCAGTAAGGTCCCGTAGGTTTTTAATGGGCTCTTGTGGCGGCAGTCCGGTGTGGCTTGCGCCGCTGGCACCAGCGGTTAAAGGCAGCGCTATGATCAGCGCACTCGTAATAGTAATAAGCTTTTTCTGCATAGTGATCTTCATAATCAGCTTCCTCCATAGACGGAAATGCCTGCCAATGAGCGGAAAGGAGCGGTGAACCCAGTATCGATTAGCTGTAAAGGCTGTTTATCTTCTAGGTCAATTCGCGCTGCAGCTCCGGTCCAGACATTGGCCGCCAGTGCATAGCGGGGATTTACATCGGGGCATACCTGAGCCCAGCCGTAACCTGGTAGAGGGATGGTTTTCAAAACACCACCTAATTCATCAAAAATCTGCAGGCCCTGTGCGGTTGTGCACAGCAAGCGGCCATCGGGTAAATAGTCGGGTGCGATAAACCAGCGTTTATCTTCACGATCATAAGGGTCTGCGTCAGGAAACCCTGCTAGGTCATCCATCTGTTCTCCTGTCTCGATATTCAGACGCATTAGTCGACGCGCAGTCTCGGTAGTGTAGGTGATGAACTCGCCCGATGGATGCATTGTGGAGTGAGTTACGCCTTTGAAGTTGGTGAACTCCGGCGCATTTTCGGCAGCAAAATGATTTAGTAGGTTTAGCTCCGAGTCGTACTTGTAGACATCACCATCACCTAGGCGCCCATCTTCGAGGGTTTTTGCCGTCGTTCCTTTCCAGATCTCCCTGCCAATGAAATACTCGCCAAACACCAGACTGCCGTCGGCACAGAAACTAACGCTACCTAATCCCCGACCAGGGTGCCAATTCTCGAGTTGTGTGCCATCCGTATTTACGCGAACTACGACATGATTTTGGCTGTCGAATGCCCAAAGTGTGCCATCCGGTGCAAATCGGCAGCCCACGATCAGATACTTTGTGCCTTCTGTATACAGCGTGCCTTTCGGTCGCCATTCCTTATCAAATTGCAGGATTCTGCCTTCGCCCATGTGGTCATCATTGACGTTGTTAAGGTAGGTGCAACCAAGAAAAATATCGCCTTTTTCGAAGGGTTTTAATGTCGATGTTTTTAAATCCGGAAGTACTTGCATGACGGGCTCAGTGGTTGTGGTTGATATGAATTGATGGCTAATCTAAAGCGCCTTTGTGAGGTTAGCAAGGTCAAAAGAGTAAAGCTTATATCGCCATGTGATAGTCATATTGGAACAGCATGTTGCCGATGCCGCACAACAAGTTAACTGGCTTATTTTTTATCTGCAGGCTGGAGTTAACCTAAGTTGCAGTTAGTTCAGATCTTATGCGCGGCAAAATGCCTGTTCAGCGCAGCGTAGATATCTATCACATCGGCAGGTAGTTCGATGTGTTCTATAGGAGCGTCTGTTTGATTGCGAAGTGACGCATCGAAAAAGTTGCGGGCGGCATTTTCTTTGTCGCGGCCAACCCCGAGCTTTATAAGTTTTGCGATGGCATCGTCCAGATAATCTTGTTGGGGCATATCGAAATCAACCAGATCAAACTCATGTGTCTCCAGAATTTGAAGTAACTTGATGTTGTAGGCTTTCCAGATCTGTAAGCCCTTTTCAATTGGCGTATTGTCACGAACCTGAAGTGACAGCGCAGTCCTATACGGGTGCCGGTATGTGCCGATAAACTTCATGTCGGGTTCGGCTTCAAGCCAGAACTCAAGAGCAAACAGCGCCCGCGGATCTTTAAACCCCCAGAATCCCGATGCAGCCCCTTTAATATCTGCAATAATTGAATCGCGTTCGGCTCGGGCTGCATCATTCCACTCACGCACCTGCGTTGGGTTGTTCCATGATCCGCCGGCGAGGCGCAATAATATATCGTTGGTTTTGGTAATTCGGGCATTTTCTCTATTGCCCCTTTTATTGTGCTCATTTTCAGTAAACACTTCGCCGAGCTCAATACCCATGTTTTGCATTATGCCGGTAAGGCAGCTTGTGCCGCTTCTGTGCATACCTGCAACGAAAATACATGTCATCAGTTGAGCCTTTATCAGTAGTGCGGATTATTTTAGTGGCTGTGAGTGCCGGTAGCCAAGCGTCTTATCATGCCCTGTAGCGCAGGACGCCACTCGCTCACCGATACGCCAGCCGTCTCTTTAAGCAGAGACACATCCAGCACACTGTATTCGGGCCGCGTGGCGGGAGACGGAAAATGGCTGCTAAGCACGCCTTCAATAGGTATTGTTTTTTTGATGACCCCTGCAGCCGCAGCCTCATCAACTATAGCCTGAGCAAATTCACAGCGACTTATTTCGCCGAGGTCTGCAAAATGATAGACGCCAGCGGGTGGTTGTACCGCTAAAATTTTCCATAACGCCGCGGCCAGGTTTGGGGCGTAACATGGCGAGCCGACCTGATCGGTAACAACGCTTAGCAATTCTCGCTGTTGTGCGAGTTCGATGATTTTCAGCGCAAAATTATTTCCGTGGTGGCTATAAATACCGCTTGCTCTCACCACCCACGTTTTGGGGTTTGCCTCGATCGCGGCTAGTTCGCCCGCCAGCTTGCTCGCTCCGTATGCATTGACCGGGTTGGTTTTATCATGCGGATCATAGGGCGTCCTTTTGCAGCCATCGAAAACGAAGTCTGTTGATACGTGAATGATCGGAATGGCGTGTTTGGCCGCATAGACTGCGAGCGCCCTCACTGCATCAGCATTGATACGCCTAGCCAGACCGCCTTGGGTTTCGGCCTTGTCCACATTGGTGTAGGCGCCGCAGTTTATTATCTGATTCGGGCGATAGGTATTTAGAAGCGTGTTCAGGGTATGGGGCTGGCTAAGATCGAATGCGGCACTGTTCGGTGCGATAATTCGGGTATTCGCCGGTGCGAGTTCTTGTAAGCAGGAACCAAGTTGTCCCGCGCCTCCGGTGATCAATGTTGTATGCATTTTGTGGCCACTGTGTTTTGTAAGGTATAGATTTAGGCTTGGTAATTTTTATGCAGTATAGCTGCCGTTTCTTCAAGCTCTTTTTCAACTGTTGTATTTGCTAAATGGGGAGTTTCCGGCAGTTTATCGGAATTGATTAGTGCTTTGAGAACCGCTGCGAAATAGAGGGCGCTAGCCGCGCGTCTGCGGGCTCGTCCGGCAAGATTGATGTACTCCCGAAGGCTCAGCCTCTCGACAATATTTCTGGTTCCATAAAGCAGATCCCCTAACCACATCGTCGGACACGTGAGCAGTGTATGTTTCCACTTTATAGAGAAAGCATCGATGAATCCACGACAGAACTGTGTATTTGTTGTTTTGGATATAGAGCTAAGCCCGCCAAGGTGTTTAAGATTGTCTAACGGCAAGTAGGTCACCTTACCTCCGCCCGCAATAATGAGCATATTCAATACAATGGCGGTGTCATAGTCATGTTTTTCAGCATCAAGTGACCGTATGGTTTGTTGGTGTCTGTCAGGTATTTTATCCCAGTAATAGCGCTCAAAGCCGACGCCATTTAGAGCCCTTGCCCTGCTCACATCGGCATTTCGATAGAGAACGAAATACGTGCAGCCAATAGTGAGTCCGTTAGCCAGTCTGATGTGCAGCCCTTGAAGCCTTTTGTAGGCGCGTTTTAGCGTGGCATCACCAGGCGTTGTCCAGACGGGAAGGCACGATGTGATGACATTATAACCATCAGCTGCCCCCGCAACCGTGTCCAAAAATGGCCCCTGGGCGAAGATGTCGGAGTCCATGGCGCAGAACCATTCATCGTTGCAGTCCTGTTGCAATTTATCCAATGCATCACTGTGGCTGATCATCTTAGTGTCGGAGAGGCACAGATACTGGAGGCGGGAGTCCGAGTCGGCCAGCTCGCGCAACAGCCGTTGTTCGTTGTTATCACACCCGTTGGCGATAAGTTGGTAACGACAATCGGACCATTTCAGTAGCGATTGGACGAATGGTGAAAGCAGAGCCACGTTGCCTGGAGTGTAGATTATATTAAATAGTAGCTCTGACGTGTTCATGGCGGGTCCAGAAGAAATATGGGCGTAACTTGCCCGATAGATAATGGACGCAATGATGTGACATTGGGCCGCCGTTGTCACGGCTGTGGTCCCGGCATCACGTTTGAATCTGAATCCTCTCACAGCCTTTTTTGTATTGTTTTGGGGCTGCATGGGTTATGTTAGCTGACTTAAATACTGATGAATTTGCATTCGGACTTAAATATGCATCAATTGATTAATGGCTCTGCGTTCTCGAGAATTTGCCTGATAGCCATACTGGGTGGATTTGCGATTTTTGGGTTTGCGATTGGCGTATTGATGTCGCCGCCTACAGAAATCATTGGCATGGACCGCCTCAGTGAATTGACCTGTTTGCAGATGGCAGGCACTCCGGACCGTGCGGTCGCCGTGCTGCTTGGGTTTGATGAGGCTCAGCTTGCGGCCTTGCAGCAGTTGTTGGTTCCCGGCGATGTGATTTTTGCCTGGGGCTATGGGCTTGTATTTTTTGGAGTGCTCGGCTTATTGACTGCGCGTTTGAGTGGTCGTTGGCAGAGAGTGGGCGCTGTGATTATGTGGGCGCCATTGGTGGCTTCATTGTTTGATGTGTTTGAAGATATAGGGCTCCATCGCATGGTGACAACAGTGGCTGAAGGCGGCACTGGGATATTGCCGGTCGTGGTTTTACTGACGACAATTAGCGCATCGCTGAAGTACCTGTTTCTTGCAGTTGTAGCGCCTGCTTATGGTGTTGCTGGTGCGGTTAAGGCATTTAAGACAGATCGTCGCCTGCGGTCGATTGGCTTGTATGTTTTTGTCGTGCTGGTCGCATACAGCATGATGCAGAAGCCGTTTAGTGAGATTCCGGCGTGCTTTTGATTTGAATTTGCCGCAACCAGTTGAGCTGTCTTAGGGTGTAAGTTAAATGAGCAATCGATACGAGAATATTCTTGGCACAATTGGCAATACGCCAATTGTGCAGTTGAATAAGCTGGCGCCAGCCGGCGTTAATCTTTATGCCAAAGTTGAGTCGTTTAATCCATTGAGTTCGGTTAAAGATCGCCTTGCTCTCGGAGTTATTGAAGCGGCTGAAAAAAGTGGGGCGTTGAAACCCGGACAAACGGTAGTTGAAGCCACCAGCGGCAATACCGGGATTGGCCTTGCGATGGTCTGCGCGCAGAAGGGTTATCCCTTGGTTATTACAATGGCCGAGAGTTTTAGTATAGAACGTCGTCGTTTAATGCGTTTTTTGGGCGCGAAGGTTGTGTTAACTCCCGCAGCCGAAAAAGGAACAGGTATGCTTTCGAAGGCTTTCGAGCTGGCTGAAAAGCATGGGTGGTTCCTGTGCCGCCAGTTTGAGAATGAAGCGAATGCTGATATGCATTCCAGAACTACGGCGGAAGAAATTCTTGCCGACTTCGATGATATGAAATTGGACTATTGGGTGACCGGCTACGGCACCGGGGGCACGCTGAAAGGCGTGGCGCGGGTGCTGCGCCAGCGTTCCCCCGATACTAAAGTAGTGGTTTGTGAGCCAGAGAATGCGGGCTTATTTGCTACTGGAGTTGCCCAGAAGCGTGATCCTAATGGGCAGCCGGTCGGCAGTCATCCTGGATTCCAACCGCATATAATGCAAGGTTGGACGCCGGATTTCATACCAAAGCTTGCGGAGGATGCCGAGGCTGAAAAGCTTATTGATCAGCTTGTTGGTGTGAAGGCTGAGCGCGCAATAGAGTGCTCGAAGTTGCTGGCCAGCCAAGAGGGTATTCTTGTGGGCATTTCTGCAGGCGCCACACTGGCGGGTGCTCTGGAGTTATGTGACGACCTGCCTGCAGGCAGTAGCGTGCTGTGTATGCTTCCAGATACCGGCGAGCGCTATCTGAGCACCCCTTTGTTTGCCGATATTGGCATTGATATGTCCCCTGAAGAACGGGAAATTTCTCTTTCAACGCCTGGCTACACGTTCTGATATGTCGGCGCTACTAAAATTGGACAGCAGATGATGACGTCGATTATCCGAGTTGGCCCGATTCAGTTGGCTGAAGGGGTTCAGAAACATCATTTCTGGACGTTTATGTATGGCGCATTTGTATGCGTAGGCATGCTGGCCGGCATGAACTTTTTGCAGAGCTATGTGCTAATTGTAAATTTGGATATTCCTCCAAGTGAACAGGGGGCAGTAACCGGCGATCTCGCTTTCTGGACTGAAGTAGTCGCGATTCTTCTTATTGTTCCATTTGGAATTTTGTCCGACCGCATTGGTCGCAAGGCAGTCATGGTTTTCGGCACCCTGATGTTGGCTTTGGGCTATAGCTTATTCCCGTTCGCTACCAGTATTTTAGAGCTTACCTTGTATCGCATTGTTTTTGCGGTAGGTGCCGCGGCTCTGTCAGCATTGATCGCTACGGTGGGAAACGACTATACCCGCGATGCATCGCGAGGGCGTTTGTTCGGGTTTTCCGGCGTCGCTAACGGTCTTGGTGTCATTTTTATGAGCGTTGTAGTCGCGGGCATACCGGCTGTTTTGACGTCGCGTGGAGTCGCCCCGGTCAATGCTGGCATTGTGATGTTTCTGGTAGCCGCAGCACTCTGCCTGATAACAGCGTTTGTTTTTGCAATTGGGCTTAAAGGTGGCACCGGAGTTAAACAAGAAGCTCGTCCACCATTTCGTGAACTATTGGTTAGTGGCTTGCGTGCGGGAGCGAATCCGCGAATTGCGTTGTCGTATGGGGCGGCTTTTGCGGGGCGATCGGACAATGCTATTAAGGGTTTATTTATTTCTTTGTGGGCTATTCAATTGGCTCAAGCCAGTGCGCTGCCGGTTTCAGATGCGTTAGCCGGAGCAGGCCGCTTGATGGGTATTATGGGCGCGGTGCTCCTAGTATGGATTCCGGTTTTTGGCTTTATTCTTGATAAGGTCAACCGGATTTCGGGTATGGCCGTTGCGATGGGGCTTGCAAGCGTGGGCTATCTAGCGATGGGGCTAGTTGATGATCCATTGGCGCCCAAAAACATTCCTTTATTTGTATTACTCGCTATCGGTCAGGGCAGCGCTATTATCGCTTCGGTAACTTTAGTGGGGCAGGAAGCAAAGCCTGCCGAACGAGGCACGGTGGTGGCGACCAGCGGCTTGTTTGGCGCCGTCGGAATATTATGCGCAGCGGTAATTGGTGGTCGTTTATTCGATTCTGTAGGGCCTGCAGCACCATTTATGTTGATTGGCGCTTTCCAGTTGCTGCTGTGTATTTGCGCGATTGCTATCCGGTTTGTCAGTCCCGATGCGGAGAGCCGTGCGTAAGCTTGTCCAGATAGTCATCAATCCAGCTGTTTAATCTGTAGTTGTTTACGATAGATTCTTCTATAGGCAGGTACGGCGTTTGGAAAAATTTTGACTCTATTGTCAGCCGATCATGGTCGATACAGTCGATATTCTGCGGCTGATAAAATGGGTAGTCGATGACTTTTCTGTTGGTAGTGATTAGCTTTCTTTCGTAGCCGAGAGCTTCCATTACCCTGAAAGACAGGCCGTATTGTTGTTTATGGCCTATGTCGAGTATGGCCTTGCTACCAGCGATGCGGGCAAGCAGCTCCTTTCCGAACAAGGGCTGGTCAATAACAGTGATCTTCGGGTGAGTGACGTATTTCCGACGGTGTTCAGATTGCACATATATAACGATATCGAAATCAACTCGCGGGTTGTTGTCGATCAGCCGCTCAATGAATTTGTATCGACTTTTGTCATAGCTCATTACTGCAAAGACATCATGTTCATAATGTTCCGGCTGTTTCAGCGGCATTACAGCGTTAGCGATATAGTTGGTTGTATCCGCAAAGCCATATAGCTGGGCGTCAATAGGATCGAAGCTAATCACTGTGTCGTATTGGTCGATGTGCTCAAAAAACTGTGGCTCCTTTCCCCGGCTGTCCCAAAGATGAGCTCCAAGAGTTTTTGACATGTTTTTCAGTTGGCTGATATGTGCTTTGTTACAGGTATCAGTGTGGTTGACGACGATGAGGTCATATGGTCTTTTTCGCCGTTGGTCGGCGATATGTGACAGGTGTTTTGCTATCCTTGTGTCGCGCCATTCCTGCTTACGATTGCGTCGGAGAATCGCTTTCGATAGACCATTAACTAATCGTTGCAGGGGGCTTTTGTAGCGAAATCGTGCAACCTTTCCCAGCTCAAGCAGTCTCGCGTTGTGGCCCTTACTCTGGAGACCTTCAATTATTGGCGTGTATAGCCCATGAAAGTTTTGGTTTACTATGACCAAAATATCCACTTTATTTCTCGCTCATAATAAAGAATTGCAATCTATTGTTAATTTATATCTTGTGAAAACGACGTGCTTTCCTGTGAATAAGCATTTGTCGCCTGCTATTATTGCATGTTTAGGTTCAAAGATTTTATGACCGGATCATCGTACATGAAGAGTAGTTCGTCATACCGGGGCTTTAAAAAGTGGTGGCGACGTAAGCGGGAGCAACGTAAATGGCTTCAGTTGACTGTAGCCCGAAAGCTGCTTGATCGCCGTTTATCAGCAGAGGTTTTCGATCCGTCTGCAGTGAAGCGCGTAGTTATTTTTCGGTGGGATGACAAGCTGGGCGATACCATTATGGCAACGCGACTGGTTGATGCTATTCATAAGGCGCGTCCCGATATTGAGATTACTTACATCACCGGTAAGCAGGGGCAGTCGGTGTTGGGCGCATGGCCTGCCATTAGCGATCTGGTGGTGGTCGGTCGGCGTGGTTGGCGAACAGCGCACAAGCTCAATGGACTTGCCGGGGGCTATGATGTGGCGATCGAGTTGTCCAGCGGCATGAGTGCTTACGAACTGTATGCGCTGAGCCGACTGCGGGCTAAGCATTATCTGGGCTATGGAAAACAGAGTTACGCATTATTTGACCTTAACCTTGCTGACTCCTATGTGAGCTTTGCTGAGCGTTATCTGGCGGCGGCATCTATGGTTGTGGGTAAGTCGGTCTCGGGTGAGTTTTATTTGCCCTCTGCTGCTGCTGCTGAGGCAGTTGCGGACAGCTATGTAAAAAGTAAGCCCGCATTAGAAAAAAAAGTACTGGTTAACCTTTTCGCTTCAGGAAAGCATCGTAGTTTTCGACGTGAAGATGGCGAGCGGTTTCTTCGCTGGTGTCTGGAGACATGGCCTGAAATTCATGTCATGCTTCTTTCTGTGCCAGGGAAAACTGCCGAGCTGGATGCATATGTCTCTGCGATTGCATCGCCGCGGTTGGACCGAACGCCTAGTCCGCCCAGTATTGAATTGACGGTAGCTTTAGTAAAACGATCCGCTCTTGTCTTTTCGCCAGATACTGGTTTAGTGCATATAGTGGCCGCGTTAGACCATCCGCAAATTGCAGTTTATCGGCAAAAGGATATTGAGTTTGATGGCTGGCGACCGGCAAGTAGTGAGGCGCGTGTTTTGTTTAACCGTGAGCTAGAAAGTCGCTATGATCGGGTTACAGCCGCGGATTTTTCGTGGCCGCAATTGCGTAACCTAATGAATGATTTACTCAGATAGGGAGGGCATTTTGAAAGATGAGCCGGAATTCGGATCATTGGTTGCGTGAGGTATGGTGAAGCCCGATTTCTTTTTGGTGGGTGCACCAAAGTGTGGAACTACTGCCTTATTCCAGTACCTCTGCATGCATTCGGATGTGTGTGCGCCAGCAATTAAAGAGCCTAACTATTTTTGTGAGGACTTTCCCGGTATTCGCGGCCCACGCAGTGAAGCTGAGTATCTTGCGCTATACGCTGAGGCGGAAGAGACCGGCCGGTCTGTTGGCGATGCATCGGTTGTGTACATGTACTCCGATGTCGCTTTGAAGCGGATTGCTGCGTTTAATCCAGCGGCAAAAATTATTGTCATGTTGCGAAATCCAGTCGATATGGTCTACTCGCTCCACTCTCAGTATCTGTTTACATTGAACGAAAATGTCAGCGACTTTTCAGCCGCTTGGAAGATGCAGTCCGCGCGCCGTGAGGGCAGGCATATACCTAAAATGTGTTTGGAGCCTGCGGTTTTGCAATATGAAATGATGGGTCAAATGAGTAAAGGTATCCGAAGGGTTAGGGCATTTTTTCCTGATGACCAAATTAAGCTCTTGTTAATTGATGAGCTCAAAGAGGCGCCACAGGAAACGTTCGATGATGTGCTTGAGTTTCTAGGTTTGGCACCTTTTATGCTCCATGATTTTCCCGTGGTGAACGCCAACAAAACGAACAGAAGCAAATGGGTCGCAGCATTAGCACAACGCGGATTACCAACGGTTATCCGGCGTCCTGCACGGAGGCTAAAAAAGTTATTGGGACTGGGTGGTGTATCGGTATCGGGTAAGCTCGATCAGCTTAATAAAAGCCATCATCAGCGCAGCCCCATGGGGCATGAAATGCGCTCCTCTCTGGGGCAGGTTTTTGCCGATGAGATCGCAGAACTTGAACGTCTTACTAACAGAGACCTTAGTCATTGGCGTAAAGCCAACGACGTTTAGTATGGCCCCCTTTCATCGGTTCCCATTTGGTGGTGATACAATGCCGCTGTCTTTATCGGGTTAGATTTGTATGCTGGAGCTTGGCTTAAAAATATTTCTAAGCTATTTGCTGGGATCGATAAACGGGGCACTGTTAATCGGTCGTCTGCGTGGGATCGATATTCGCCAGTCTGGCAGTGGTAATGCCGGTGGTACTAATGCTCTGCGCACGCAGGGCAAGGTTTTTGCAACTGGTGTAATGGCTATAGATATTCTCAAGGGTGTGATTCCCACTCTGGTATTCCCCTTGATAATACTTCCTGGTGTCGGCAGCGATCCGGATATCGCTCGTAACTGGCTCATGTATTCATGCGGGCTAGCAGCTGTGGTTGGGCACTGCTATCCGATTTGGTTTGGTTTTCATGGGGGCAAGGGCGCTGCGACCGCAGTAGGTGTTATTGCGGCAGCGGCACCGGTGTTGCTGGTTCCTGCGTTCATCGCCTGGGTAATAACGCTCAAGCTGTTTGGGTTTGTCGGAATAGCGACTGTTGTTGCAGGGCTTGCTATGCCATTGGCGGTGCTCATATTTCAGTCGCCCATTGTGGTGTCATTATTTGTATTCTCTTCGTTCTTAGGGCTATTTGTGTTGTATACCCACCGATCAAATGTCACTAAATTTCTAGCGCATGAATCTTCAGCGGATGTGACTCCCTGGATTGATACCGGACGAAGTTGACCTGTGATTGCTCAGCAGCACTTGCTCCAAATGTTAGGTGATGGCGAGGTTCATTCGGGCAGCGAGTTGGCCGCTACTCTGGGTGTCTCACGCGCTGCTGTCTGGAAGCAATTGAGCGCGCTGCGAGCACTTGGACTTAAGGTGAGTGGTGAGGCTGGCCAAGGTTATCGGCTGGATCAGCCTTATGAGGCACTTGATAAAGCCACAATTCAGGGTGCCTTGACCGCTTCGGCTGGCGGTGTGCTGCATTCACTCAGAATGCTCTGGGAGTGCGATTCAACAAACAATGTGTTGTTGGATGCACTGTATTCAGAGCCGTTGTCTCCTGGCATAGCATCAGTCTGTCTCGCTGAACTGCAGACCGGTGGTCGTGGTCGCAGAGGGCGTCATTGGGTGTCTCCGCCGGGCAGTGGAGTGTGGTGTTCTGTCTCATGGACATGGGATGCCCCGCCTTCAGACTTATC
>Ga0206683_10001459_pt1 | contig 16407 bp, 12 predicted proteins | sample M280m12015metaG_FD_155483 | JGI IMG/M metagenome (GOLD analysis project Ga0206683, IMG submission 155483) | Ammonia-oxidizing marine archaeal communities from Monterey Bay, California, United States - M2 80m 12015 | ecosystem: Environmental > Aquatic > Marine > Intertidal zone | place: USA...
TATCGTGGAAACGTACTCGGAAGTCTATTCCTGAAGCTATAGCTTGAACTGCCCAGTAAGGTGTTGCCACAAATTTTTGAATATCTTTTTCCTTGTTGACTATAAACGCCAAAGCCGGTGTTTGAACACGACCCATTGAACTAAGGCTCCAAGACCTAGCAAATCGTGAAGCTCGATAACCTATCAAACGATCCATAAATCTTCTGACTTTGGCTGCATCGACAAGGTTCATATCTACTGAACCTGCTTCATCTAAAGCATCTCTAATCGCAGTCTTAGTAATTTCATTAAAAGTTATTCTTTTGATTTCTTTAAACTCAGAAAATAATTCACTAAGTCTCCAAGCTATGAATTCACCTTCTCTGTCAGGATCAGTAGCTATTAGTACTCTTTTAACTTTCTTACTACGAGCATCTGAAAGGATTTTTTTGATATTTTTTTCAGCTCTTTCAGTCCAGCCCCAAGGAGGATCAGGTAATGCTGACTCTGTATGCTTCCACAATGCTTTACTTCCATCTTTACCTTTATTTGGTAAATCTTGAACATGACCATTTGAAGCCCTAACTAGTATATTTTTACCCAAATATTTCTGGATTGTTTTGGCTTTTGCACCGGACTCGACTACTACTAAATCCATTATAGGACCGCCAGAAAGGGTGAATAAATATCTTTTTCTGATACGAAAAAGTAACGGGGCCCTAAGGGCCCCGAGATTATATGGAAAAATACTAAATGAATTATTTAAGTTTTAGAATGACATCTCAAACATTAAAAATAGAAATGGTGTAAGGTTCAATATGGTACTAGAAAAATTAAAGTCTGAAAATGTTAAAATTGCATTAGTTGGCGCATCAAACGATAAAGAGAAATTCGGAAATAAAATATATCTAGATTTGAAACTAAAGGGATATGATGTAATACCAATTAATCCTAAAGAAAAATTTATCGAAGGCGATGAAACTTACTCATCATTAAATAAAATGGAAAAATTACCAGACATTGTAAATTTCGTTGTGCCACCTAGTATTGCTATAATAGTCGCTAAAGAAGCCGTAGAATTAGGAATTAAGTATCTATGGTTTCAGCCAGGTTCTGAAAGTAACGAATTAGAAAATTGGCTAAAAAGTTCAAACGAAATAAATTACCTAATAAATTCTTGTATAATGGTAAAAGCCCTATAATCTAAGAAATTAAACTTTTAATTTCATTTAAGGCTTCTAAAATTTTATCTGGTGGACAAGCACCTTGTGCATACGATTCTTTACCTCCGCCACTGCCTCCAACTAAAGATAAGGCAGATTTGAGAAGCTTACCACAATTTTGATTAACTGAATTAGATTTTGCAAGAATTACCATACCTCTATCCTTTTGAAAACACCCGACTGCTACCAGTGCATTATCCTTAGAAGTAATTTGGCGAACAAAGTTTTGAACTTCTCCCATGTCAGTCTCACCCATATCTTGTGAATAAAATATTACATCATTTATTTTCTCACCTTCAAGTTCGGATGATTTGAATGTTGCCAACTCTTTTTCAAGAGATGAAACCCGGTTTCTAAGCTCCTTCCATTCTTTAACAAATTTTTGAGCAGCTAAAGGTGCCTGATCTACAGGAACTCCTAACTCTTCTGCAGTCTCTTCTAAGAGAGCTCTCTCTTTTTGAGATGCTTTGATTGCGTCTGGCCCTGCTGAGAATTCTATTCTTTCCACACCATCCTGTATCCGCTCGGTCCTCAAAACCTTGACGGCGACTACATGGGAAGTTGAAGAAACATGAGTACCTGCACAAGCTTGGGCATCAATTCCAGGTATTTCAACAACCCGAACATTACGATATTTAGGAGCTCCACCTTGATACAAAGTGTCTCCATATTTGCTATCAGCCTCTTCTCTACTATAAAAATCCGTACTTATTTGATAATCTTCAATAATTAGCTCATTAACATGCGCTTCTATCTTTTCAATTACTTCCAATGATATTCTTTTATGATGTGTGATGTCCAGTCTTGCTCTATCTGGATATTTTGAAGCTCCGGCCTGCCATACATGCGTTCCAAGAATTTTTCTGGCGGCAGCACCAATAAGATGAGTTGCTGTATGATGGCGACTCAAGCCAGATCTGTGAGAATCATCAACAACTCCAGATACTATCGTTCCAACTGGAGGTAATGGACCTTCTAAATTATGAACTACTACATCGCCTATTTTTTGGGCATCAATCATTTTGCTTTTCTCATTACTCCATTCTATGTGCCCTATATCGCTTAATTGACCTCCACCTTCTGGATAAAAAAGAGTGCTTTCTAAACAAATTTGATTGGAAGATGAATACAAAACCTTAGAACTAAATGTACGTTTATCCATATCTTGATAGAAATCTAAATTAGTAGGTTCAATTTCTATAAAATCTAAATTCTTTTCTTTTTCCTTTGAATCGCCTTGATGCCTATCAGCCACCATTGCGAAAAAACCATCTGGAACTGTTATTGAATGTCCTTGATTTTCAGCAAATTCGCTTACAACTGAAGGTGGTAAGCCTTGTGAATCGTAAAGCTCTAATAATTTTTGCTGGTTAATACCGCCTGTATCTAAAGCTCGCTTAACGGCACGACGGCCTCGTTCTAATGTTTTATTAAAACGAACCATTTCTAAATCAATCATATCTACTATATGGGATTTATTAGCCTTAAGTTCAGGATATGTTTTAGAAAAATTATCTATATGATGAGAGACTAGCTCTGGCAATATTTCTGAAACTCCTAAATCTCTCAATAACAATACAGTCCTGCGAAGGACCATACGAGCCAAATAACCTGCTTTAACATTACTAGGGACTATTCCGTCACCAAACATAAAAACTAGAGATCTACAGTGATCTACTATCGCAAATACTTTTTCTAATGGCTCAATTGTAGAAGTGAACTCAGAAAGTGATAAATTATGACCCAATACTTTCAATCTTTCCAGGACCATTTGCCTTAATTCAGTTAAATCTGAACCATAATCTATAGATAAAACACCACAAAGTTTTGCATTCTCAGTGATTAAAGAATTCGCATTTTCCAATGTTTTTTCAAGGTTCGCTCTCTTTGTCAAGTAAGATACAATTTCTGGAAAAACTGCTTCATAGATTGTAGAGGTTCCTTGAGAGGCCCAAACTAATCTTTCAAGGCCATAACCTGTATCAACTATGGACCTAGGCATTCTCCTAAATTTAATTCCTTTAAGCTCTATATCGCCTTCAGGATCTTCTTCCAGATCCATGAATACAAGAGTAGCTAATTCAAGACCGCCGGCTAAAACTTCAAGTGCTTCACCTCCATTTCCACCACCAACCCATGGATTTTCCTTATACGTTATTTTGGAGCCTTCTAAACCAAGACTAGTATACAACTCATGACAAAGTTCAACTGTGCGATTTTGCCAGTATATCTTCTCTTCTTCATCATTAAATGCATGGTGAGCCATCATCTCAAATGTAGTTAAATGACGACCACTTCGTCCTACCGATTCTAAATCATTAAGCCTTATACATGGCTGAGAAATAGTTAAAGGATTTGCAGGAGGCTTTGAAGAACCACTAGTAACATGTGGCTGGAAAACTGCAATTGAAGCTATCGACAAATAAATGTCATTTCGCCAACGAGCAACAACTGAAGCCCTGTCGACTCTTTTATGACCTTTTTTTTCAAAAAAAGATAAAAATGCTTCACGGGCTTCATCTAAATTCATTGGTTTAGAAAAAAGAGGTTTACCTATGAATGAATATTCGACACATGGAGCATCGCCACAAAGTTCAACCTCTGCAGTCGACCAAAAGAAACCGTTACACTTTGAACATTTCTGTCTAATGAAACCGGAGTCATGAAAGAAACTTAGTGAAAGACCGTCACTCACAAGATGGCATAGAGAGGGAACTTAAAAACTGCCGAAGGCATAAGCATTAATGATGGTTTTACAAATGAGGAATATATATGGCATCAAATGAAACCCAAAAAACATATGTTTCTGCAGCCAAAATTTTACCTGAAATAACTACACAAGGAATATTTTTAGCTATTGTTTTAGGAATGTTATTAACTGCTGCAAACGTTTACTTGGGTCTTTATGTGGGAATGACTGTTAGTGCTTCAATACCTGCTGCTGTAATTTCAATGGCAGTTCTACGAAGTCTAGCTAAGGCAAATATATCTAAAGGAACGAATATTTTAGAAAATAATTGGGTCCAAACAGCTGTTTCTTCGGGGGAATCTTTAGCTGCAGGTGTGATTTTTACGTTACCTGCACTTTTAGTAATGAATCAAACTAGTAATGGCGAAGTTGGATGGGCGGAATTTCCCTATCTTGAAACTGTAGTCATAGCTTTAGTTGGAGGTACGATTGGAGTACTTTTTTCAATTAGTCTAAGAAGAATTTTTATAGTTAAAGAAGAATTACCTTATCCTGAAGGTGTAGCTTGTGCTGAAGTTTTAGTTGCTGGGGAAAAAGGTGGAGCTCAAGTAATGCCCATTTTTATTGGTATTACTTTTGGAGCACTTTACAAATTATTTTCTTCATTAATGGTAACTGTAGATAATTCGGTTAAACAAGTTAGTATTGGTCTTTGGGAGCATGGTTGGCAAAGTTTTTACACATTAGGAGGAAAACTAAATGAGTCTGCAGCATATGCTAAAACTAAAACTACTTTCTATCTAGGTGCTGAATTATCACCTGCTTTGCTTGGTGTTGGATATATCGTTGGTCCTGCAATCGCAAGTTTTGTTTTCTTTGGAGGGCTTTTAGGAGCTGTTGTAATAATGCCAATTGCTAGTGCATTGCTTAATCCTACTGATGCATTCATACAGCAAATTGCTACTGCAGCAATGAATGGTGATGTGATTAGTTATGGAGATTATGCTAATCATATAAATGGCAGAAGAAGAATGGTTGGCGTTGGAACTATGCTAGTTGGTGGACTATACACTCTAGTTATAATGCGTGAATCTTTAATGAAAGGTATTTCTGAAATGATTGAAGCTACTAAATCCACAGTATCTACAAAAAAAGGAATATTAAGAACAGATGAAGACTTACCTGCCCGATCAATAGCAATAGCTAGTGCAGCAATGTCAATTCCTATGTTTTTTATGGTGTGGATTGTTTCTGGGTTGTTATTACCGGCCATATTATCATTAATCATTATTTTTACGGCTGGATTTCTGTTTGCAGCCGTAGCAGGATACATGGCTGGAATAGTTGGTAGTAGCAACAATCCACTTTCAGGTGTTACAATAATTGTAGTAATTTTGACAGCCACAATTTTTGCACTGCTAAACAGCCTAGTTTATGGCGGAGAACATACTCAAGATTTACAAGTTGCTGTTATTGGTGTCGCAGCTTTTGTTGCTTGTGCGGGAGCAATATCTGGTGATAATTTACAAGATTTAAAAACAGGATATATCTTAGGGGCAACTCCTTGGAGACAGCAAATTGGACAAATTGTTGGAGTAGCTGCAGGCGCATTAGTAATTCCTCTAGTATTAAATCTATTATCTGATCAAATTATGAATGGTGATTTAGAGGCACCTCAAGCTTTTCTGATGGCTAGTATAACTAATGGAATTCTTGGCGGGGGAATGGATTGGTCTATGGTTTTCATGGGATCTGGAATTGCCTTTTGTCTTGTAGCTCTCAGACATCCTGAAAATTATATCAATATTCTTATCTGTGCATATGTTTTATTTCTAATTGGAGGCTTTTTAGAAGAAGCTATTCCTGCATTTCTGTTTTCTGGTAGTTTATTAATTGCAGCTACACAAGGTTGGATAAAAGAAAAAGGAGGCTTGAATATCTCTATAATGGCTGTAGCTGTAGGAATGTATCTAAGCTTAAAAATGACGATACCTATTTTTATTGGAGGCATGATAAAAATGTATATTGATGGTAAATTTGATGCACCACTAAAGAAAACAAGACCTGAATTATACAAAAAAGGAAAAGAAGAAATACTAGCTCAAGAAAAAGAAAAATTACATGGACCTGGTATTTTATTCGCTTCAGGTTTAATTGCTGGAGAGGCTATTATGGGAATTGGTCTGGCTGGAATGGCAGTTTCTGGAATATATCTAGGAATCACTGATAATCCTTCGATTTATCCTGGACTACTCGCTTTTATTTCTGGAGCGATGATTATGGGAGCGTTTAGTTTAAGACAAACAAAAGATGATGACTTTGGTAAAGTTGAAGAATGGAATTTTAATGAGGATGTACAAGAAGCTGAAATGATTGAAGAAGAAATTACAGACATAAAAGAAATTAAAAAGAAAACAAAAAAACCATGAAGGATTAAAACTTTGGCTGAAAGAAATTTTGTAATAATAGGTCATCGAGCTCACACTGTTGCAGATTGGAAATTAGATGATTTATGTGGAGGGGCTGGAAGAGTTGATGTTCTTGTAAGATGTGTAACTGCTTCACTTTGGAAATCTCATGGAATAAGGAAAGAAACAGATGTCTGGTTGATTCTTAATGGACCACCAGAGGCACCAATAACTGTTCATTTTTGTGGTGAAAAAATACGTTATCTTAATCCTGACGAACGTTCGACTGCAGCTCTGATTAGAAATGGATTGATTAAGTATAAAAAACAAGTTGATGCAATGGAAACTAGTCCAGGAGTTACTATGGAAAGAATTGGTTTGGAAGAAATTTTAATGAGATTGCCCAATCCAGTACTTTTAAGTGAAAATGGAAATGATAAAATCAATAATTCAAGTACCTTTATTCTTGGAGATGATAAAGATCCTACTGAAAATGAAATGAAGTTATTAGAAGAATTACCAAAAATTAATTTAGGAAAAGAAAGTTTACTTAGTTCTGCATGTGTAACTTTAATACACCACCTTTTAGATAAATGATTAGATGAGCGAACATAGCCTATGGATGAGATGGAAAACGATACATCGTACTGCAAATCCTTTACCTGGAGCACCTTTAGATATTATTAGTAAATGGATGCTGATAACTAGATCCTATGTATTTGAAATGAATATTTATGCAGGAATTGCAGGTATTCTTTTGGCATTGCAATTTGTTACAGAAATTACCTCTTCAATGTATTATGATGGAGCTATAGTTATTATTGGCCTAATATTAGCTCATGCGGCAAATAATATGATGAATGATTTCTTTGATACGTTACATGGAGTAGACACTGAAGGCTATCCAAGAACTGAATACGGACCACATGCTATAATCGATAAATTAATATCCACAAAAGGATTAATTTTAGCTATATTTTTTTGTAATTTTATAGACTTAATTATTGCCGTTTATTTTTATCAAAAAGTTGGTTTAGATATTTTATATTTTGTATTTGCAGGACTAGGAATTTCAATATTCTACGTTGCAAAACCAATCAGACTAAAAAATCTCGGCTTAGGTGAATTTGCTATTGGCGTAGTTTTTGGACCGCTAATGGTAGGTGGAACATTTATGGCATTGACAGGAGAACCTTTTGGATCTACTGCTTTGAATAATGCTCTTCTAGTTTCAATACCATTTGGATTAACATCGATGACTGTTGTAATGGGAAAACATATGGATAAACATAAAGCAGATACGGCTAAACCAGTATACACATTACCAGTCATAATTGGAATGGAAGGAGCTGCAAGAGTATCACAATTAGCAATAATCTCTTTTTTCATTTTTAGTCTTCTAAGTGTTATTGATGGACATTATGCAATGATTGTCGTATTATTTGCCATACCTAGAGCAATATATGTAATGCAAAAACTCAATGATCCCATACCTGATACTCAAAAAGAAGCGTTCGATATTGCATTTGAAGCATTGCCACCTCATCTAAAGGAAAACGTTATCGAACAAGACATGGAAGATATTTTTCCTGTTTGGCCGTTATGGTATGTCGCTTGGGCTTTCCATTTCGTAAAGATAGCTGGAGCTATGTTTGTACTAGGTTTGATAATAGACACACTAATTGTACTAGACCTAATACCACTCTAATACTTATCTACAAGGTTCTAACATATACCTAATATGGAAGCGATAATTCTTGTTGGAGGATTTGGGACAAGACTTAGACCACTGACTCATACGGTCCCAAAACCATTGCTCCCCTTGGCAAATATACCGATGGTAGAAAGAATGATTGTAAATTTACCAGAAGTTTTTGATACGGCAATTTTAGCAGTTAATTATGGTTTAGACGAAATGAAAGCATATTTTGAAGAAATAAATATAGAAAAAAAAGTAATTATTGTACCTGAAGAAAAACCCCTAGGTACTGGAGGGGCAATAAGAAACTGTATAGATCATGTTACTGGAACTGCTGCTGTTTTCAATGGTGATGTCGTCACTTCTGTAAATCTTGAAAACATGTTAAAACAACACAATAAAACTAAAGCAAAAGGGACACTGGCCTTATGGGAGGTTGAAGAACCAAGTCGATTCGGAGTTGTTGAATTAAAAAATGGAGAAATATTACAATTTCAAGAAAAACCTAAAAAAGGTAATGAACTATCAAATTTAATCAATGCCGGAACTTATCTATTGGAACCTGAAATCTTAGAAATGATACCTCCAAATCAGAAAATTTCTGTGGAGAGAGACATATATCCTAAAGTTGCTGGAAATGGATTACATGGTTTTCCATTTGAAGGGTATTTTATTGACTCTGGAACACCTGAATCCTATCTTGAAGCAAATTTCAAAGCAATAGGAAACAATGGTACTGCATCACACGCTGGTGCAAACATGCGAGGGAAATCAATTGTACATGAAAGTGCAAAATTAGAAGATTGTATTATTGGACCAAATGCCATAATCGGACCAAATGTTGAAATGAAAAAATGTGTAATTAGAAAATCAGTTATTCTTGCTAATGTCAAAGGATATGGAGGAATCGTGGAAAACAGTATAATTGGACCAAATATTTCATTTAAAAATGATTTGAACCGAACTTTAATATCTCCTGAAGGTACAATCACTTTTTAGGATAATTATGACTCTTAAAATCATTCAGATTCCAGTCGGACCATTAGCAATGAATGCAACATTGGTAATGGATAAAGAAAGTAAAGAAACCATATTTTTTGATCCAGGAGATGAAATCGAACGAATTTTAGAGATTTCTAAAGCTGAAAATATGAACATTATTAGACTCATAGCAACACACTGCCATGTAGATCATATTGCGGGAGCAAATATTGCAATGAAAAAATTAGGTTTACCTCTTGAAATATGCCCTCTAGGAAAAGAGATGCTCGGAAATGTGGGTCCAATTGCTGCCGCATTTGGATATACAACCTCTGAAATCAAAGAAGGGGGATATATTGATGAAGGCGATATTGTTAAAATTGGAAAAACTAAATTTGATATTTTGCATTGTCCTGGACATAGTCCGGATTCGCTTTGTTTTTACACTGAAGAAATATTAATAGGAGGAGATGTCATCTTTAAAGGTAGTTTAGGTAGAACTGATTTGCCAGGAGGAAATACTGAACAACTTATGAATTCTATTACTAGAAAAATATATTTATTACCTGATGAAACTACTATTTATCCTGGGCATGGACCTGAGACTATATTAGGAGTAGAAAAAGAACAGAATCCTTATCTTAATGGCACATTAAGACTAGCATAGAAATGTTTATATCGATTTAATAAATAAGGTATAATTAATGAGTTATGAGGAATATGATGAAAAAGTAAAAAAAATCTCGAACTCTATCAAACTAAATAATAAATTAATCACTACAAATAGAAAAGGACATAATTACAGAGATCTAAAATTTAAAAAAAAACAAACCAGAATTGACACGGGAAATCTAACACAAATACTTTCAATAAAAGAGAATTATATTGATTGTGAATCTGCAGTAACTATAGGTAAAGTAAACCGAGCTACAATTCCAATAAAAAAAATAATTCCTTCATTACCAGAAGGCGATAATTTTACTGTTGGTGGATGTCTTGCAGGATTAGCACTGGGATCAAATTCTTATATTAACGGGTTTTTTAATGATAATGTAATAGATTTTGATATAGTTCTAGGTAATGGTGATGTAATGAAAAATGTTTCAATATCAAATAATCCTGATCTATATTATGGTATAGGTGGAACTTATGGTACTATGGGTATTATTACAAGAGTGAAAACTAAATTAATTCCCTGTAAAAAATATGTTAGAATGGATTATCTAAACTACAACTCATTCGAAACTTTTTATGAAAATTTTAAACAACGAATTGATAGTAAAGAGAATGATTTTATTGAAGCATTTGCAAATAAAAAGAATGATTATACTATTGTAGTGGCAAATTTTGTAGATAATATAAATGCTAATAATATTTCGATTATAAAAGACAAAGATATTTTGAAACAAAGACATATGTCTATTTATGCGAAAATTGCCAACAAAAAAAACAATACTTACTTACGAACATTAGATTATTTAGAAAGGTATAGCTATACTGCTTTTTGGGGTCATTACCTTTATACACCTTACAAAATTCGAGACTATATCTATGCTGGATTGATGTATTCACTTATGCCGAAGAAAATATTAGATTCATCACCAGGTAGTGGAAAATATAATATTTCGAAATATTTTCATGCTGCTAACCATATTGTTGGAGATTATATCAGAGATGAATATGTTCTTGCAACAGACTTAGGCGTTCCACTATCTAAATTAAAAAAAGCTATGGATTTAGCAGATGAACTAACAAACACATATCCTCGCTGGATATGCCCTATTAACGTAAATCATCATCCTGACAAAATATTTTGTACAAAGAAACCTGAACTCTGTCAAGATGACATTATATTTGATTTAGGAATTTATGGAATTAAAAATACAAAAATATCATCAAAAAAAATAAATAAAGCATTTGAAAAATTTTCTTTTGAAAATGGCGTATTCAAGGGATTCTTCTCCACTTGTTACTTTACCTATGAGGATTTCTGGAATCAATTTGATAAAGAAAAATATGATAAAATAAGAAAGAAATATAATGCTGATGGAAATTTTATGGATATTTTTGATAAAATGAACTACAGAAACAAAATTAAGAAGAAAAATATCAGAAGTGAATTATTCCAATTCTTTGGAAAAAGATATTTAAAGCAAATCAACAATAATAAGGATACATTAATTAGATGATAAAATGAAAGCATTAATAGTAGGAAATAGACCTTTAAGTAGCAAAGTTATAGAATTGGCAAAAGATAAATTAGTTGTAGCTGCAGATGCTGGAGCTGACCGATTATTAAAATACAATATAATGCCTGATGCAGTTATTGGAGATTTAGATTCAATATCTGATAAGACCTCAACGAAGCTTGAAGAATGGATTGTATCTAACAAAAATATACAAAAAACTGATTTAGAAAAAGCAGTGGAACATGCTTTCAAAAAAGGAGCAACGGAAATTCAAATTATAGGGTGGTCTGGAGGAAGAATAGATCACACCCTAGGTGCATTAGGATTGGCATTTGATTCAAGAATTAGTCTTATTGATGAACAATTTACTATAGAAGCTGTAAAAGATTTAAAAACTATTGAAGATAAAGAAAATACTATTTTTTCACTTATAGCCGTACCTGAAGCGCGTATCAGTGTTACTGGTGCAAGATGGAATCTTGAACATGAGAAACTGTCAATGGGAGGAAGGGGCATACATAATGAAATTGGTCCTTCTGGTAAAGTTAATATCAAATGTCATAGCGGTAAATTACTTTTAATTAAGGGTAATTTTGTTTTAGCTCATGACTGACTATTTTCTATCTCAGAAACTATAATAGTCATTAATGCTGAACCAAAAAGTGCTGATAAAAATACTCCAAGATTAGCTAGGCCGGATTCATTGACCGGATTGGTCAAATAATCCATTCCAGTCTGTAAATCTGAAGTATAAATCCCATATATTACTACAGAAATTAATCCAAATATAGCACCTATCAAACCACCATTTGCTGTAACTCTAGTTGATAAAGATAAGAAAATAGGAAGGACTGTGGCTGCAGCAAATAAATCTGCAACCAAAAAAATCCTGAAAACACTTAAAGCATCTTCTGAATAATACCATGCCAACAAAATTGCAATCGGAGCTATAGCAATGACTACATAACGGGCCTGTTGAATATCAAATTTAGAATCAGTTAAATCTCTAGAAATAACTGCAACAATGGCATTCTGAAGTGTATCTATACTGGAGCAAACTAAAGCAACTCCTAGAACTAATAACATAGCCAGTACAGGTTCAGGATAATTACTAATTAGTTCAAAAAAAGCTATAGAAGGATCATTGATAGCCCCTCTGCCAGCTGTAACAGTCCCTAAAAAACCAAATAATAAAACTGTTATAAAACACAACCCTGATGCTAAAAAAGCACCCTTCCGTAAAGCTTCATTATCTTCTGAAGCCCAAGTACGTTGCCAATTGCCTTGAGAAAACATTTCAGCTGCAGTAATAGCTAAAACAAGAGCAAAACCGGCTTCAAAGGTAGAATAATCCTCTATACTGCCTATACTCCACGAATCTTCTGGATTGTAGGCTTTGGCATCATCAAAAATATTGCCAATTCCTTCATTAATAATGAAGAGAAATACACAAATTACTAACCAAATTATGAATAAAGATTGTATTCGATCAGTCTTAATTGAAACTGGCAGACCTCCAATTACTGTGTAAAATGTTGTAACACAGGCAACACAAATTATAGGAATTAAAAAGTCAATTCCTGATAAAAATTCAACTGCACGGCCGATGGCAATATACTCTGCAAACATAAAAGTAAACATGTAAATTAAAGAAATTACACCAACATAGAATTGCATTGGACGGCCCTGCTTTTGACGAACAAAATCTGCAAGAGTTACTCCATCAGGAGTTAATTTACGAATTATAGGACCTAAATAAGCCAAAAAAATAAATGGAGTTGCTGAAGATAAAGCATACCCAAATACATCATAAAATCCTCCATAATAACCAACTTCAGAAGGACCAAAAAGAATCCATATTCCCATTCCAGAAGCAAATAAGCTAAGTCCAATCATTAACCAATTTTGACTTCCTCGAGCAGATAAGAAGAAGTCAGTATCCAACTCTTTTTCTGAGGATTCTCTATAACCCAACCAAGCAAAAAAAACCAATGAACCAAAAAGCAAAATATAAGCAATGCTAAATGAAATCATGCCATGGATTCCATATATTCGCCTAAACTTTCAACTATTTTGCAAACCCTTTCATAATTTTTTCCAACAATATACAAAGAAGGCTCAAAACCATAACCTCCTTCATCTATCAAAGCTTCAATATTGATGGAACTCTTATTTACTAATAAACTTTCTCCATCTCGAACTAATTTAACTGAATCTATCTTTAACTTTTCTAAAATGTCTGAAATAATAGAATCCCATCTAAGATTTATTATTACTGAAGTATTTGAGTCAAATTTACGTAATTCTAATAATAAATTTGAAAGGTGTGAAGAACCTCCAAATCTCGCTGATGAAACTGGGCGTGCCTGACCTCCAATAGGTATTAACCGGCCTGGAAACGCAGCTATATCTGAAATTTCTATAGCTTCATTCGTTGCTATTGCAATGTTGACTCTTACTTGTGGAGAAAGCATAGGAATTACTTTAGCCAGCCTCTTACGCATATCTGTGATATTAACTAAGGTTCTTTCTCGATTGCCTTGAATAGGGAAATTTATGTTCAATTCATGATTATCAACCTCTATTGTTAATTTCCAAGAAGAAGCGTCACCCTCCTTGAGAATCACAGCTAATGATTTAGCAGCTTCTTGTAAATTACTTTCTATTGGTTCTTTGTAACGTGTTGGTAAAGTGTGTAAATAATTACCAGCCATCACTTGACTAACTCCTAAGGCATTACCAAGACGCGCTTGTGTCCAACCATCTTCGGCAAGTATTCTACAAGATCGGCCTCTCAACTCTTTAAACAAATTACTGGTTAATTCTACAGGCATCATATTAATCAATTATAAAATACAATAAGTCATTTATAAAAGTTATGTAAGCCTTTTAGCAAGGGGTCTAATGAACTCTGTTTAAAGAGGTTAAATTTGATGAAAAATACACCAGTATCAAAAAAAATCATAAGTGAAATATTTGATGAAACTGGATTTGATCAAAATAATCTATCTATACGTGAAACCAATCGCTTGGCTACAATCATAAGTAAAAAAGGAGATATTGATTTTATTAGAATGGAAATGGGAATTCCAAATATCCCACCTTCTGATATTGCTAAAGAAGCGGAAAAAGAAGCAATAGACAAAGGCATGCAAGGTTTCTATCCTCCATTTGACGGAATTCCAGAGTTGAAATCAGCAGGAAGTGAATTTGTCAAAGCATTTTTAGATATAACCGTAGAGGCTGAAAATATAATTCCAACTTGTGGATCATTACAAGGAGGATATATTTCTCAAGCCTTAGCTGGAAAAATGCACCCTGGAAAAGATACAATTTTATACTTAGATCCTACATTTCCTGTGACAAGATATCAAGCTAAATTCTTAGGCTTGAATAGTACTGGTATTGAACTTTATGACAATAGAGGTGAAAGACTAATTGAAGCTATTAATGGAAAAGTCAAAAATGGAAATATAGGAGGAATTTTATGGTCATCTCCAAACAATCCTAGTTGGTCATGCTTAACTGAAAATGAGCTAGAAGGGATTGCTAAAATTTGTGACAAAAATGACATCTTAGCAATTGAAGATTTAGCATATCTGGGAATGGACTTTAGAAAAGACTATTCGCAGCCTTATCAAAAACCGTACATACCTACAATTGGTAAATTTGGGATTAAATGGGTAACTTTAATTTCAGCTTCTAAAGCCTTTTCATTTCCAGGACCAAGATGTGGACTTGCCATTATTTCCCCAAAACTAAACAAAATGGAATTTGAAGGACTTGAAGACTTTTGTGGTCGTAAAAGATTTGGGCATGCTTTTGCTTTAGGAGGACTATATGTTACTACATCTGGGACGAGCCATACTGCACAATTTGCTTTAGCTAAAATGTTGAAAGCATCGGCAGAAGGCAAATTTAATTTTATTAAGATAACTCGTGCATACGGAGAGAGAGCAAAACATGTCAGAAAACTTTTCCTAAAATATGGATTCAAACAAGTATACGAAAAAGATATGGATGAAATAGTAGGAGATGGATTCTATCTTACCATGTCTTATCCTAACTATGATGGAAATAACTTAATGTTAGAATTAATGAGATATGGTATATCAACAATTACTCTAAAATCAACCGGTTCAAATAGGCATGAAGGGTTACGTGTTTGTATCTCTTTTGTGGATTTGAAAGATATGCCACTTTTGGAAGAAAAATTGAAAAAATTTATGGAGAATAATACTTGAAAACAAACAATATCGATTTCGATAATTTAACTTTTACATTTACGAAAACTCGTTCAATGTATGTTGCAAAATGCAAGCAAGGAGATAACTGGAATTCGGGAGAGTTGATTCCATATGGGAATATTTCAATATCTCCAGCTTCAACGGTTCTGAATTATGGCCAAGGTTTATTTGAAGGAATGAAAGCCTACAAAACAGATAGTGGCCGAATTTTATTATTTAGACCTGAAAAAAATGCAGAAAGAGCTGCTAAAGGATGTACTCGATTATCTATGCCTGAAATTCCCAAAAATATTTTTTTGGAAGCTGTAAAAAGTGTCGTCCAAGACAATTCAGATTATATTCCACCTACTGAAAAAGGTGCATTATACATTAGGCCTATTATTTTTGGATCCGCTGAGGGGCTAGGTGTAGCACCTTCTACAGAATACACTTTTATGGTCTATTGCTCACCTGTTGGACCTTATTTTAAAGGAGGATTAGCACCCATAAAACTAATCGTATCCACACAATATCACAGAGCACCTCTCAAAGGCACTGGCGGAGTAAAGGCAATTGGAAACTACGTTCCTGGAATGTTACCAAGTGGCGATGCCAAAAAGAAAGGTTTTGCTGAAATAATATATCTGGATGCTGCCGAGGAGAAATACGTAGAAGAAGTAGGAGCTGCAAATTTCTTTGCCATTATAAACGGGAAAATGATAACACCTAAATTAACCGGTTCAATACTCCCTGGGATAACTAGAGATTCAGTGATACATATAGCTAAAGAAAAATTAGGACTTGATGTAGAAGAAAGACGAATAAGTATTGACGAAGCTATGGCAGCTGAAGAAGTATTTTGTGCAGGTACTGCCGCAATAATATCACCAATAGGATCAATAAAATATAACAATAAAGAACACCTATTTTCAAATGGAGATGTAGGGCCAATTACAAGAGAACTATACGATATTTTAACAGGTATACAATATGGTAATGATAAGGACCCATTT
>Ga0206683_10001461_pt1 | contig 16387 bp, 10 predicted proteins | sample M280m12015metaG_FD_155483 | JGI IMG/M metagenome (GOLD analysis project Ga0206683, IMG submission 155483) | Ammonia-oxidizing marine archaeal communities from Monterey Bay, California, United States - M2 80m 12015 | ecosystem: Environmental > Aquatic > Marine > Intertidal zone | place: USA...
TCAATCAATAACTTAACCGTTGAAGTAGATTCTTTATAAATATGGTTTAAAGGGTTTTGGTATTCAAATAATTTAATTTTTTTTGAATATTTCTCAGAGAATGTATTGATGTAATCAATATTCTCCTTTATTTGTAATGGACTTAACTGCAATTTGTCTGCTAGTTTTATTAAAAAAGAATGCTCCATTTGGTCTAATTCTTTGTCATTCCAAACTGCAAAGAAGCTAATATCAAAAAGATACTTTTTTTCCAAATTATTATAATTTAAAAAATCCAAATTAGCTAAGCTTAAAAAATCATTTTTATGGTACTGTAGATTAAGATAAACTGAAGAGTTTTCAATTTGCTTAATCATTTGTTTGTCAGATTTGTCTTTAATTTTTTTAGAGTTTAATGCCAAAAAGGACAGGTTAATTAAGTCTTTTTCTAAATCTTCTATAAAAATTTTATAATCATTATTAAAACTTAAAAATTTATTGAAGGCAAGAATATCGATAAATAGAAGGGTATAGGTAAATATAGAATTGTACTTTTTATTGAAAAAACTATTGGTTTCTTGTATTCTTTCTCCTAATATTTGCTCAAGATTTTCAGTTGCTTTTTCAGAAGTTGAAAATTTATACAGAAAACCTAATTTACTTTTGTCTAATCTTTTATAAAACAAAATGATATGGTCTATTGCTGTATATATATTTTCGTCGGGTTTTTTTTTGAAAAATATAAATAGTAAACTTTGAAAAAGATTAATTTTAGTACTTTCATTTTTAGTAAGATTTAAATTACTAGGAGTACTACTAATTAAAATTTCCGATGAATTTCCATATAAAAAACCTGTAGACTTTAGTTGATTATAAAAAAGCATTAAAGATTCTGAATTTGTAATTATTTGTTGTTTGTCTAGTGTAGTTAAAATTTTCGGAATCCAACCTTTTGCTGAGGGGTTCATATGAACTAATTTTATTAATTTTGTTTTTTAAATTTATTCATCATTAAATGTAAATTTAAATAATTAAGTTTGAACTATGAAAAAAACAAAATTATTTGCAGTAATAGAAACTCTGTTTCTTTTGCTACTTTGTGTGACTTTAATTTCTTCGGATCACTTAGACGGAACAAATATTGAAGGAACTACATCTGATATTGCTGACTTTTATGCTTTTGAAGGTGAAGATCCCGATTCAACAGTTTTTATTGCAACCATTCAAGGAAATTTAAACCCTGGTGGAGTAACAGACAATGCTAATTTTGACGAAGATGTTCTTATAGAGTTTAATATAGATAATACTGGAGATTTAGTAGAAGATATTGTTATCCAGGCTATCAAACGTGGAGATTCAATCCATTTCTTTGGACCTGTTGTTCCAAATCAAACAGGTTTAGAAAGTCAGATTATAACAAATACTACGCACAATGTGGTGCAAATATCTACTAGTACTGATACGTTTATTACGAATGAAAATGGAATGAGTTTTTTCGCAGGCCCACGAAGAGATTCTTTTTATTTTGATATGAATCGTTTTATGGATATAAAATTAGGGAATGCTGCTCCTTCAGGTTTCTATACTCCTGAAGAATCAACCGACTTTTTTAACGAACTAAATACTTTGGCTATCGTAATAGAGGTGCCTAATACACTTTTAGGTGATGCTCCAACTCATATACTAGAATCCCAAGGATATATAAATGGTTTACCTCAAGCTTATAATGTTTGGGTTTCATCAAAAAGAAAAAAATAATCATGAAAAACATTTTAATTCACACTAAAAAATTTAGCTTATTGCTATTATTACTATTTAACTTTTTACTATTTGTACAGTGTAAAGATGATGATGATAATGGTAATGTAATATATCAAGTGAATTGCGAAGATGGAATTCAAAATGGTGATGAGCAAGGGATTGATTGTGGTGGAGAATTTTGTTCTCCTTGCGAAGATTCTGGGATCAACTTTGACGGTACTTTTATACAAGAGGATATAGCAGGAAGACCGGCAGTAAACATGATCTTTGGATTTAGTGATCTTGCTCAAAATGAATATAATATTTCAACGGTTTCTAATAGAAGTAATTTTCAAGAGGAATTTAGAACTGTTTTAGAGGCTTATCATGATATTTATGCAATTTCATTAGAGGTTCCTGTAGATGATTTAGATTTTGAGACGAATGTTCTCAATTGGGATGCGAATATTTTTTCCACAGTGATGTCTCAATATGATGCACTTCAAGTAGCGCCAAACGGACCAACCACTTATTATGATGCAAATGAAAACTTAATTTTTTCTGGCAGATCCTTATCAGATGACGTAATGGATATAACATTTAGATTAATTTTTGGAGGTACAGATGGTGATCGATTTGATGGAAATAATAACACTCCCCAGTTAACAACTGATGGGGTTGGTCCTGGAAACAGAGACTTTTCATTACCATTTCCTTATTTAGAACCTGCACTGACAATCGAATAAAAAGCGAATTAGTTTAAAAAGCTTTTTTTATTGCAATATAGCCCCACAAATAATCCTAGAACCTGCTGCACCTGAAGGTTGGCTCGTTAAATCGTCGGTTCCTTGGTGGACAATAACTGCTTTTCCAATAATATTCTTTGATTCATCTTCACAGTCGATACACCATTCGTTGGTTTGCATTGTGATCAATCCATTCCCATTTTCATCCACTTCAAAATTTCCTATGTCCCCTTTATGGAAGCCATTTTCATCTCCCCATTTACCATGTTTGCTAAAAGTTGGATTCCAATGCCCACCTGAAGATTTTCCGTCAGGAGAGGAACAGTCTGCTCTCTCGTGTAAATGAATAGCGTGCATTCCAGGTGATAAGTTCATAAATTTTGCTTTTAGCATAACCATTCCGTTAGTCTCATTAAAGATTAATTTACCAAAAGCACCACTTTTATTTTTAGCTTCTAGTTGGACTTGGATTTCTTTTTTTTCAGATAAATCTACGTTAGTAGTCATTTTTTTAGTTTCTTTTTTTTCATTTTCTACACAAGATGCAGTTAAAAAAAATAGAACCGTTAAAATCGAAAGAATAATTTGTTTCATTTTTTTATTTTTTTAAATATAAAGGATTCCTTATTAAAATCAAATAATTCATTCTAATCTATCTAGTTTGTTTTAAATATTTTTATTTCCTTGAAAGGCGATAGGTTTATTTTTTCTAATTCGGTCTGATAGTTTAACCAATCAAGTGCAAAAAACTTATTAGTTGCTACCAAAACCTCCTCCAGCCTCATTTTAGATTGATTAATTAATGTTTTTTCGGTAGTTGTTAAACCGTTAGGTCTACTCGATGCATACCAATTTGCAGTTCCAATTCTTTGCATCACTGAAACATCAGAAGACTTCGTTATACCCTGTCTTTTATCCACTTTACCGAGATATAGGTCAATTAAAGAATCTGCTTTTTTAGTAATTTCTTCGCATAATTTAATTTGATGCTCGTAGGTCGTTTTATCTTTCTCTGTCAATCGATTTTTAAAAGAGGCGGCAATATTTTTACTGTCAATTAATTGGTTTACTGCAGTGTTAACCGTTTGTATTAATTTTTCAATTTCTTTCTTAGCTTCATAAGCATCATTTATAGAAGTTTCCGAAAACTCTATTCTTGGATCACTCTTTACTTCGATGGTGTTCATAGATTTTTGATTCTGATAGCTTATTACCAAATTATAAACACCTGGCTTTACAATAGTTCCACCGGGTTCATTTGTTATCGTTTTGGTTTCTCTGGAAGGGCGGCCAACTCCAGCTTCATCCATAAACCACCTCCATTTATATACACCTGTACTATCTGGTACTTTTCTTTTTAAATTTCTTATCAATCTATCTTTATCATAAATCTTCAAGTATATAGAGTCTTTGTGCGCTCCCGTTTTAAATAAGGCATTATCCTCTGTTAATTCCTCGTTAGTTTCAGTTTTATTTTTTGTAAAATAAAACATAATTCTAGCGCCATATTCTTTATTGTCTCCATTAAATATGGCATCTGCACCAAATCGACTCCCTGTAGGTTGTTGATAGTTTGCTATATAAGCTGTTGGTGCTTTAAATAATTTAATTTTTGATGATAAAACTTCATTGTTATTTGCCATAACTCTTAATGGTGTTATATCATCTAAAACCCAGGCAGCTCTTCCAAAAGTTCCAATTACTAGGTCATTTTCTCTTTCTTGTATCACAAGGTCTTTAACAGATACTGTTGGAAAATCATGACCCCATTTTTCCCATTTAATTCCTGCATCCATAGAAATATAGAGACCATCATCAGTTCCTAAAAACAGCAAGTTTTTTTCTTCTGGATCTTCAACGATACATAAAGCGTAACTCAATACGTCGTTTTCATCAACAATTCGATTCCAAGTTTTTCCATAATTGGTCGTCCTATAAACATACGGAGTAAAATTGAATCTTCTATAATCGTTTGCCACTAGCAATGCTGCTCCTTTTTGTTTATTAGAAGCTTTTATTTGAGTAATCCAGCTGCCTTTGGGAAGCTGGGGTATATTTTTAGTGACTTCTATCCACGAAGTGCCACTATTTTGAGTGAAGTGTACCTTACCATCATCAGTACCTACCCACAACATATTTTGTTCCATAGGGGAGGGTTCAATAACAAGAATTGTGGTATGATTTTCAGCTCCAGTCGCATCCATAGTAATTCCACCACTTTCATTTTGTTTTTGTTTTCCTGGATCATTGGTCGTTAAATCCTCTGAAATAAGTTCCCAAGTAAGTCCTTTATCTGTTGATTTGTGTACAAATTGACTTCCAAAATAGATTGTATTATTATCAAAAGGATCTATATGAATAGCAGCGTTCCAATTAAATCTTAGCTTTATATTTGGATCTGGATGTATGGGGCGTACTGTATAATTGTTTCCTGTTTTCCAATCATAGCGATTTACATAGCCTTGCTGACTCATGCTCCATCCATAACGGCTGTTTTCAGGGTCTGGAAGTACATCAAAACCATCGCCAAATGAAATTTCTTGCCAGTAATCGTTCCTAATTCCTTGAGAACGCCAAACATAGGCAGGTCCTCTCCAACTTCCATTATCTTGCATACCACCATACACATTGTATGGAAGTTCATTATCTACTGCAATATGATAAAATTGTGCCACGGGAAGATTACCGATAAAACGCCAAGTTTTACCTCCATCACGCGTAATGTTCATTCCCCCGTCATTTCCATCAATCATAAAATTTCCATTGCTTGGATGAATCCACCAGGCATGGTGATCTGGGTGTACTCCATTATCAACACCATATGCCGGCATTAGTTGTTTAAAATTTTTCCCTCCATCTTCAGAAACATTCACATAAGTAAAAACAGAATAGATTCTATTTTCATTTTGTGGATCCACAAAAATATCGGAATAATAAAATGGTCTGTTCCCAATATCGTCTTTATCATTTACTTTAATAAAAGAAAAGCCTCCATCAATACTTTTATACAATGCATTTTTTTTCGCTTCAATAAGCGCATAAACAATAGTAGGTTTGTTTTTTGCAATGGCCAGTCCAATTCTACCCAATTCTCCCTCAGGTAGTCCATCTTTTTCAGTTCTTTTTTTCCAAGTTTTTCCTGCATCATGTGTTATAAAAATTCCTGAACCCTCTCCACCAGAATTAAAAAACCAAGGCTCTCTTTTATGTTCCCACAATGCGACTATTAATTTGTTTGGATTTGTTGGGTCCATCACCATATCACCAACACCCGTATTATTATTCGAAAATAAAATTTTACTCCATGTTTTTCCTCCATCTACTGTTTTAAAAACACCACGTTCTTTATGTGCTCCCCAGGGAGATCCTATGGCACCCACATACACAATATTTGGATTGGCAGGATCTATAAGGATTCGATGGATGTGTCGCGTTTTTTCCAATCCCATCAAGTCCCAACTATGCCCGCCATCTAAAGAACGATAAATACCATAACCACCATTTAAGCTATTTCTGGGGTTTCCTTCTCCAGTACCAGCCCAAATAACTGAGGGATTTGATTGCTGTATTGCAACAGCACCAATGGATGCAGTAGCTTCATTTTCAAAAATAGGTTCCCATTTTACGCCTCCACTTTCAGACTTCCACAGACCTCCTGAAGCAGTTCCCACATACATAATATCTGTATTATCATGAACCACGTCAATACTAGTTACTCGGCCACTCATTCCACCAGGTCCAATACTTCTTGGCTTCATATCCTTTAAAAGTTCAGTAGAAAAATTTTGAGCTGCTAATGACATTTGTATTAGCAAAAGTAGAAGAGTAAAATATTTATTCATTATTTAGTTGGTTTTAAGCAATCTAAAATATAAAAATCAAACGAAGAAGAACTTTTATTTCATATTATTTAACAAAAAAAACAACCTCATAGTTCTATTAAATAATTTTTAGGAAATAATTTCATGGAGCCAAAAGAAATACTAAATAAAATTTTTGATATTTTTTTAAAAAAAAATCGTAAAATTGATGAATAAAAGTAATCACTAGAATAATATATAAAATGAAAAATAGACTTCTTCAGATCTTGGCAATTACACTAATTGTAACAGGATGTAAAACAGAAACAAAAAATGAGGGACAATCTTCGGATATAACATACGGAAAGGATGGCATAGTTCAAAATGGCACCGTTGATACACGCATGGGTAAACTGACTTTTGAGAACGGTTACCCAAGTCGTAAATCTGTTGAAAATTTGTTTGATGAGATGGATTTTCAACGTGCCTGTCAGGCCTATATTTGGGCATTGCCTATAGTTAGTATGGCGGAATGGCAAGGTGTTCATGAGGGGCAATTCAATGCTCAAGATCGTGACATTGTGGTGTATACGACTACAGAGGAAAAGCTTGGTATCTTGACAGCTAATGCTACCACACCTTATATAGTTGCTTTTAATGATCTCGGTCGATCTGGTCCATTAATTATTGATGTTCCAGAGGGTCCTACCGGTGGACTGGTTAATGATTTTTGGCAAAGACCAGTAACAGACCTTGGTTTAGCAGGCCCTGATAAAGGAAAGGGTGGTAAATACCTTATCCTTGGACCTGGACAGACTCCACCAGAGGGAGTAAAAGCAGATTATGTATTTGAAAGCGGTACTATGAATATTCTTTTTGGAACACGAATCTTAACGCCGGACCCGGCTGAAGGAAAGCGTCTACTTAATTCTTCTCTTATTTATCCGGCTTCTACCCCCGGAGTTGTGCAGAAATATTCAAACGCTGAAGGTGAATGGTTCCAATATCAACCGCGTGGGTTGAACTATTGGGAAAGACTTCATGAGATCATACAAAGGGAGCCAGTAGCTGAGCGGGATAGATTTATGATGGCTTCTTTACGATTTCTTGGGATTGAAAAAGGAAAGCCTTTTGAGCCTAACGAACACCAAAAAGAGATTTTAAAAGAAGCAGTATTGGTTGGCGAAGCTATGGCACAATCTAACAGTTTTGAGTCACGTTTTCAAGGAGTTAAGTATCGTGAAGATGCCGATTGGGAATACGTAATTTTCCTCGAGCCAAGTCAACGAGGAAGTGATTATGAGCAATTGGACGAGCGCGCAGCATATGCCTATGAGGCGGTAACTACATCCGCCGGTATGACTACCAAAACGCCGGGTGTTGGTTCTGCTTATTTGGGTGGTTACCGTGATAGTGACGGAAACTGGCTTAGTGGTTCTTCCAATTACCGCATGAAGGTGCCAGCCAATGCACCAATGAAACAGTTTTGGTCAGTAACTATTTATAATCAAGCTACTCGCTGCTTGATAGAAAATGGGACAGGAAGTGCTGAAAGCTCGTCGCGTCAAGATCTTAATATAAACGAAGATGGTTCAGTAGACTTATATTTTGGTCCTGGAAAAGCACCAGTAGGAAAGGAGAATAACTTTATAAAAACCAACCCAAATGAAGGTTTCTTTGTTTACTTAAGATTGTATGCTCCTACAGAACCATATTTTAACAAGTCATGGCAATTGCCGAATATTGAAAAGATAACTTATTAGAGTCGTTAAACGTTTGCTAACCATCTAAAAAAGCAATAGCGGTTTGAGAAATTTCAAACCGTTATTGTGATTATAACGTTATATAAAGCTATTTTATTTCAACAACAATTTTATTAATTTCTCCAGTAAAGCCGTTTCTTTAGCTCCGTAGCCAATTCCTAATGCTACTGACGTTTTGTTGTCTAAACCAACAGTTGCCTTTTGTTGCAGAATTTTATAAAAGTTTTGAAAAACTATAAATTTCGTTGGCTTGTCTAAACTATTTAATCAATTTTTATAAATTTTAAACTTTGCCTTTTTTCGTTATTGATAAAAGAAATAATATAAACTCCGTCGCTAAGATTGGAAATATCTACAATACCCTTTTTAACTAAGATTTTTTCTGAATACATATTTCGTCCTGACAAATCTGTTATTTCAACTTTTTCGAATATATTGACTGAATCATAATTAAGTATTCCAGAAGCTGGGTTTGGAAAAATTTTAATGTTATTTTCCAAATTCGTATCAATTATGTCAAGTGTCTCGCAATTTGTTTCCATGAGTCTTACACTAAGTGCATCATAATAACTATCATTATCAGACCCAATTAATCTATTACCTTTTAGGGTTGCTCTTAAAACTCTTGTTCCTGGTGGTATATTTTCAAAAACACTTCTTAAAAGCCACTCAGGTGTATTGTTAGATATTGTGGTTGTAGTGTTTAAAACTAGATTGTTTCCATCAATAAAATCCATAAACATTTCTGGTAAATCATTATCAATATCAAATGTCCTTAAATATCCCAAAAACTCTACGGAATAATTACCTGCGTCAATCTCTGTTGCAAAGGAAGACACATCAATAACTTGAAAAGCAATTCCAGTTTCCATTTCATTAACACAGATACCACCTACTCCAAAAAAATTTGTGCCTTGATAAACTGGAACCGAATCACATTCATTAGAGGTTAAACTCTCTATATCTCCAGTCCAGTTTTCTATACCCAATTCCGCTTCAGGGTTTAACAATAAATTTGTTGTTATATAATTAGGAGTTGTGGTCGTAAAGCTTAGTGGAGTAGACCAATCACTCCAAGTTAAATTATCATTTCTATAACGAACTCTCCAACAGTAATCTGTATTAAGGTTTATGGATCCTAATTGTTCATCTGTGAGATTATCGTTGAGTTGCGTATTTATTTCATCATAAAAATTTGTTGCTTGTTTCCAAATATCGATTACACTTGGGTCATTAAAATCACACCCTGATACAATTTGCCAATGGGTTGCTTGATGAGTATTTTCACCATTTTCAAAGGCAGAAGCCTTTAATTCTAAACAATTTATAAATACATCTCCTGTGGGAGTTAAACCAGTTGGTGTTTCAGGCGATGTATCAAAACGTTTGACGGTAATTTCATCACTTAATGTGTTGTTTTCAAATAGTACTGAATCTCCTTGGGAATACCTCTTCAATGTAAATTTTGGGTCAGCACCAGCTTCAACCTCTAGCATTACAAATCCGTACTCATCTTCACTAATTACAAATTCATCATAATCTGCGTTAGGAAATTCTCCCCAATTATCAATAGCCCCACCTGCTGTAGCAACATTTACCCAGAGATGATTATGATCTCTTGATTGTCCACGTGAATAGGCGTGAGTATGTCCGAAAAAGTGAATTGACGGTTTGTTATACAATGTTGAAAATGGCTCTAATAGTGCAATGATTTCGCCGGTAAAATCCAATTCGCCTGGAGTCCAAAGTTCCGACTTAAATGGATGATGCAATTGTACGAATACAAAATCTATAGTGTTATCAGTTCCCGCATCATCCAATACACTTTGCAACCAAGTTAACTGTATTGCTAAATCTGCTGAAGAACTGTTTGAATTAATTCCAATTAATCGTACATTAGAAATGTCTTTAAACCACCATTCCTCTGGATTGGAAGTTGTTCCATTTAAAGGAAGATTGAAATAATCCAAATATAAGGAAATACCATCCCCATAATATTCGTGGTTTCCAGGCACAGGATACGTAGGAATAAAAGGTGTAATTTCATCAGAAGGTTCAAAGAAACTATTCCGCCAAGAATTATGCGTTCCAGTACCTACTAAATCTCCTGGTATAAGTATAGCTTCAATTGCTTCAATACCATTTGTATAACTAGCATTAGCTATAGGAATAACTCCAAGATCTACAATGGTTTCGAACACATCAGGATTGGAGTTGTCACGTTGCATATCGGACATAGCGACAAAATTTAAGGAAGCTTCTGATGTTTTTGTAGGATGTGTTTTAAAAGTAAATAATGAAGATTCGGTACCAGAGGTCATTCTAACTTTGTAATAGTACTTTGTGTTTGGGGCTAATCCAGAAATAAGAACAGTATGAATACGATTATTGGCATCACTGTTTATTGAAGTGCTTAGCTCAGTGTTGTCTAGAGAAAAAACATCAATTCCCCAATCTACAAATCCGTCATTTGGTGCGTCAGTTTCCCACATAATTGACATTTGGGATGGGCTCCCATTTTGTAAATATGGGGTAACAATAATGTTTTGAGAATAAGATATAACATAAGAAATAGAAAATAACAGCAAGACGTATGTTCTTAGAAAAAGAAAATTAGCTTTTATAATCATAGTATACGTTTAATAATACAATGTACATAATTTTTTCTTTCTGCAATTAAATAATTGAATAGAGCCACTATTCTAATCAATTACAGGTAACAGTCTCGAAGAAAGAAGAGGCGGACTCTATGAAATGTACTGTATTCTCAATATATAGTTGAAACCGAATTAACTATAATTAGTGTTAGGCACTTTATATTGTTTGCTTTCTATATTGTGAAATTAAACTAATTGTTCTTAGAATATCGTTGTCATAGTTTGAAGTCCCTATTGATTCTGATAGTTTAGGCAAAACTTCATCTCTCATAGATAATAATTCAAACCTATCTTCAGGTAACATAAATTCTTTTGACAACTCCTTTTTCCAATTTGTTATTTCTTCTTCGTTGTTAGGGTAATACCAAAGGCACCAGACTCGTATAACGTTATTCCATTCAAATCCTATTTGATTATATGCATGTTCAATTTGATTCTTGTATGTTTTTCCTTTGTTAAAATCTGTATTAGGATTATCTGGTCTGTTATTCCTAGGGATACCAAAGAATTTAAATCTAATGTCACTTTTTAAAGACTCTAGATTTTTAGTCCAATTTGTCCTATGTGTTACACTAACTTCTATATGCCTTAATTCGTTTTGCATTTTACTATAAGCAAGAACATCAAATTGCCTATTATTACCTCCTTCAATTTTAAGGTCGGTGTAGGTAAGACTATTATGACATTGTCTATAATATAATTCGACTAAATGTTCAGCAGTATTCATTTGTTATTATTTAATATAACGAAAATAAACAAAAAGTATTAATTTTAATATAATTTATGAGCGAGTTAATAAATTTAAAAATAACAGATATTGATAGTGATAGAATGATCGTGTCCATAAGACAGGCAAAAGGTAAAAAGGATAGAAATGTTATGTTACCAGATAATTTATTGAAATTACTTAGAACTTCTTTTTTAGAATATAATCCCAAAATTTATCAAGTTGCAAATACGACCATTTCAAAAGTAAAAAGTCCTCTTGATTTATAATAATAACTCAACTTCAATGCTATTTTTTGTAATGAAATTTTACAAGAAGCTAGGAGGGAAGTAAAGTCTTTTAGACTTCGCTATCCAATAAATCGGTTACCACATGGTATCTAGGATCTTCTATAGAAGATTCAATAATCTTATCTAGTGTTGGGTTTGCTTTGAGTAAGATTGTTTTACATTCTGGACTTAAGTGAGTGAGTGTTACTTTTTTTCCCAGACTTAAATATTTATTAGTTACATTTTGAAGTGCTTCAATACCCGAATGATCACCAACTTTTGATTCAATAAAATCAATCTCTATAAATTCAGGATCGTTCTTATAATCAAATTTTGAATTAAATGATTGCGAAGACCCAAAAAATAGTGGTCCCCATATTTCATAGACTTTGGTACCATTTTCTTTTATTCTTTTTCTCGCTCGAATTCTGATTGCACTTTGCCAAGAAAAAACCAATGCCGACATAATAACCCCTACAACAACGGCAATCGCTAGATCCTGCCACACCGTAACCGCCGAAACAGTAATTAAAACAATAGCATCTGCAAGTGGTATTTTATGTAGGATTCTAAAACTACTCCAAGCAAAGGTGCCGATAACCACCATAAACATAACGCCCACTAAAGCTGCTATAGGGATACGTTCAATTAATGGTGCGCCAAACAAAACAAACCCTAAGAGTGCAATCGCTGCTACGATCCCAGAGAGTCTTCCTCGTCCTCCAGAATTAACATTGATGATCGATTGACAATCATTGCACAACCTCCCATTCCACCAAAAAGTCCGTTAACAATATTAGCGCCACCTTGAGCAACACACTCTCTATTTCCCGAACCTCTTGTTTCCGTCATATCATCAATTAGGTTTAAGGTCATTAAAGATTCTATAAGTCCCACAGCAGCTAATAATACAGCGGTAGAAAGAATTAGATCCCAATGTCCAACTAAGGTGTCAAACAATCCGAATATTTGAACTTGAAAGGTAGGTAACGATCCTTGCAATCCGTTACCACCACCATCGATAATAAAAGATCCTACCGTACTCACATCTAAGGCTCCTAAAATAGTTATAGCGGCTACTACAATTATAGCTACTAGGGCAGCAGGTACTTTTTTGGTGATTTTGGGTAATACATACATTATAGCCATAGTTAAAGCTACAAAGCCAAGCATAACCCAAAGGTCAGTTCCTTGCATCCATTGTTTTTCACCCTTAATAGTTTCTTTAAATAAGCCTAGTTGCGATAAAAATATAACAATAGCAAGACCATTTACAAAGCCCATCATTACTGAATGTGGAATTAATCGAACAAATTTTCCCAATCTAAAAATTCCAGCTGAAATTTGAATAAGTCCAACAAATAGCAGGGTTATAAATAGCCATTGTAAACCTAAATTTTCTATAGGAACCGCCAACCCAACTCCAACTTCATTTCCCTTTTGAATTAAATGCACCATCACCACTGCCATAGCTCCAGTAGCTCCAGAAATCATACCAGGCCTACCACCAAACACAGCAGTAATTAAGCCCATCATAAAAGCACCATATAAACCCACCAACGGATCTATACCTGCCACAAAGGCAAAGGCCACTGCTTCTGGAACAAGTGCTAAAGCTACGGTTAAACCAGAAAGAATATCATTTTTAGGATTGAAGGTAAAATTCCTCAGTAATTTTTGCATTTCACTTAAATTTTAAGCGGGCAAAGATATACTTTTAAAAAGAGTGTAGCAGTATTTCCTATATTTTAATTGAAGGATTGTAAAACAGCCTATTGGACCAGTTGTTTTTTTTAAATTAAGAGTACATATTATCAATTAATTTCAATAGGATTGATATAGAAATCATCTTTAATTTTTAACGTTTTTATTTCATCAGCATATGTATCAGTTTTCCAACTGTCAGAAGGGTAAATCCATTTTTCTTCCCCATTGATAATTGCAATCACCGGCATTCGAAAGTTTTCAATCGTATTCGTATATCGATAGGAGAGTAGGTGATCAGACTTTTTATATTCGAGTATTGGTATCTGAACTGTTCTCAGGTATTGCTCCCAAAATTCGGTCAGATTAATTCCTGATTCTTTACTAATATATTCTTCAATTTGTTTACTGCTGACCGTTTGATGATAAAAATCCCTATTGAGACCTCTTAAAATTTTCCTCCACTTTTTATCATCATTAATAAGCTGTCTTAGGGTGTGAATTGTGTTAGCTCCCTTGTAATACATATCGGTACTCCCTTCTTGATTAACCTCATAAACACCAATGATAGGTCGGTCGTTTTGAATGGCCATTCTTGTTCCTATTACATAATCAGCTGCTGCTTTATTTCCATAGAAATAATCCAAATATAAATTTTCAGAATAGGCAGTAAAGCCTTCGTGAATCCACATATCTGCAACATCGATATGTGTTATATTGTTAGCAAACCACTCGTGTCCTGATTCATGAATAATTATAAAGTCAAATTTTAAACCCCATCCAGTTCCCGATAAATCGCTTCCTAAATAACCATTCCTATATTGATTTCCATAAGTTACACTACTTTGATGTTCCATTCCTAAATAAGGGACTTCTACCAATTTAAAACTATCCTCATAGAATGGATATGGACCAAACCAATATTCAAAAGCTTCCATCATTTTTGGGGCTTGTTTAAATTGTTCTATAGCTTTAATTTCATTTGCCTTTAGCACATAATAATCCATGTCTAAGGTACCCTTTTCGCCTACATATTTTTCGCCAAAATGAATATAATCTCCGATGTTTATATTGACCCCATAATTATTGATTGGATTGACCACCTTCCAAGACCAGGTAGTTTTATCTTTTTTAGTTACTTGATTGATCAACCTTCCGTTAGCTACTGCCATTAAACCAGTAGGAATAGTAATATGAATATCTATACCTTGATCAGGCTCATCATAATAGTGGTCTTTATTTGGCCACCAAAGACTTGCACCAATACCTTGATTCGAGGTCGCTATAAAATGAGTTTCGTTGGCATCTTTTGACCATGAGAAACCGCCATCCCAGGGTGCATTTTTTGCACTAGGGGGCTTTCCAGAAAAGAAAACAGTAAGTTTTTGGTCGCTACCTATTGTTTGTGTTTTTTCTAAGGAAATAAAATGTGCGTTTCCTTCCGATTTAAATTTTAACTTGTGACCATCTTGAACAATTTGATCAATTTTCATGGGAGGTTGAAGGTCTATTTGCATCAAATTATTTTTTTTCAAAACAGTATAAACAATTGTATTAGCTCCCTTAATGGTCTTTCTATCTAAATCTACATCTACGTTAAGTTGGTACTGTTTTAAATCCCACCAAACCCTTTCCTCGGTGATGCTTCCTCTTAAGCTATCTTGTCGTGTATAATTTTGACTCACCACCTTACAGCAAAAAAACAGGATACAGACAACGCTAATTTTCTTCATAATTCTTTTTGTTTTTTATACTTTTTTGAAGATTTTTTTTAAATATAGGAAGATTCTACTAATTTTAAGACAAATAAAAAAACCGCTTTTCATAGTTTTGAAGAAGCGGTTTTTTTAAAATTAACTAAAATTAAATGTTATTAAAATGGGTATTTATTTTCTTTTTGGACTTTTTCAGAAATACCGTTTCGTAGCGCAACCACATTTGGTTGGTTTTGATATTTGGTAAAACGTTTCAATCCCATTAACATCATTCGCTGTTCGTCACCTTCTGAGAAAGAAACAATTCCTTCTTTTGCATTTTTATGAATAATATCAACGGCATTGTATAAATACAACTGTGACATCTCTATTTGGTGTTTTTGAGATTCTTCTCCAAACCTTTTGATATTTTTTTCAGTTCTTAAAATAGCAGATTCCGCCATGTAGATTTCAATTAGTATATTAGATGCTGCCATTAATAACTGTTGATGATCTTCTAAATTTGGACCATACTTTTGAACAGCAGCTCCCGCCACCATTAAAAATACTTTTTTAAGCTTTTCAATCATTGCTTTTTCCTCAGACAGTGTTACGGAATAATCAGGAGTATCGAAAGAAGGAATTCCAGTTAATTCGTTAGCAACTTTCATAGCCGGACCTATTAAATCGATATGCCCTTTCATCGCTTTTTTTACTAGCATTCCTACAGAGAGCATTCTATTGATCTCGTTAGTTCCCTCATATATTCTGGTAATTCTGGCATCTCTCCAGGCAGATTCCATTGGAGTATCTTTTGAGAACCCCATACCGCCGAAAATTTGAATTCCTTCATCAGCACAAGCCTGAACATCCTCAGAGACTGAAACTTTTAAGATAGAACATTCAATAGCAAATTCTTCTACTCCTTTTAATTCAGCTTTTTGATGAGTTTCACCTGCAGCCTGCCTTAATTCAATCCGATTTTGTATATCTTTTCCAGCTCTATAAGTTGCAGACTCTCCTACATAGGTATTGGTTGCCATTTCGGCAATTTTTGATTTAATAGCACCAAATTCAACAATGGGGGTATTAAATTGTTTTCTTTCTGAAGCGTATTGTACCGCATGTGTGGTTATTCTTCGTTGTGAATCCAAACAAGCAACGGCTAGTTTAATTCTTCCAACATTTAAAGCATTCATAGCGATTTTAAATCCATTTCCTCTTTCCGAAAGAATATTCTCAACGGGTACCAAAGTTTCATTAAAAAACACCTGCCTGGTTGAAGAGGCGTGAATTCCTAACTTGTGC
>Ga0206683_10001470_pt1 | contig 16320 bp, 13 predicted proteins | sample M280m12015metaG_FD_155483 | JGI IMG/M metagenome (GOLD analysis project Ga0206683, IMG submission 155483) | Ammonia-oxidizing marine archaeal communities from Monterey Bay, California, United States - M2 80m 12015 | ecosystem: Environmental > Aquatic > Marine > Intertidal zone | place: USA...
CTGCAGCGCTCTCGAAATCAGCTCACCCGGTTGAGAAACGACGCCGTAAGCCATTTTAACCCACTCGCAAACATAGCGCCGGGTCTCCCTTGGGTCGATCATCTCTTCCATCTGAAATTTGCTCAGTGGGCCAACAGGTCCTCTCGCACTTTCGATGCGGGCATAGAGCTCAGCCCTCAAAGCCTCGGGGTCTTCCGCTTCTGCCAACTGCCGCTTGTAAGCAGCTTCAATACCACCCTCGGGAGGAATACCACCGGCGTCAGTCGCAGGCCAAACAACGCGCATCGAGGCGGCTGCTCTTGGAGTTGCAAAATTATTGCCCGCAACACCAAAACTTCGCCGCATGATCACGGTAAAAATCGGTACTTTCACCTGAGCAAAGGCAACCATCCATTCACCACCCTTACGTATGGTACCGGCAATCTCGTGCTCAACGCCCACAGCGAAGCCTGGATTATCAATCAGATTCAACACAGGGATATGAAACAGATCACAAAGGTCCAAGTGACGTTTTAACTTATCACAGCCATCAGCGGTCAGTGCCCCGCCATTAACATGTCGGCTATCAGAGGCGATGACACCTAACGGGTGTCCATTGAATCTGACAAATCCTGTAATTTGGTCTGTACCCCAAAGACCACCGATTTCAAAAAATGAATTTTTGTCTGCCATCAACGTTATTGCTCGCCGCATATCAAAGGTCGTGACACGTTTGCGCGAAATCAGCGTAAACAACTCTTCTTCCCAGCGATCAACCGGATCTGCAGGATCGGGCTCTTTAATCGGGGGTGCTTCATATACGCTGGAAGGTAGATAAGACAAAAACTGTTTGGTCATTACAACAGCTTCCTCTTCCGTCTCTGCCAGATTATCGACCGAGCCATTGGTACAGTGGATATGCCAACCACCGAGCTCTTCCTTGGTAATATCATAACCCACCGCATGCGAGACCACAGGCGGGCCTGCAACAAACAGTTGTGCGATGTCGCGCACCATGACCGAAAAATGGCCTAGCACTGCTTTAGCAGCACCCAGGCCTACGACACTACCGAGGAGTAAATTAACCACCGGCACCGTCGCCAGCTGCTCGGTGTACATGGTACTACCGAGATGTCCCGGCAAGAACGACCCTCCGCCACCAGCGACTCGCGGTTTACCTGCGGATATTGCGCCCTGGCTTTCTTTTGCGTTGCTGTCGCCCTCTTTCTTTTGTGCGGGCACCATCGAGGCAACACTGCCACCGCCGGATGACCCGTCCAGCATGCGAATAGACGGCATACGCATTTCAATAGATAACCGATCGAGGTAGCCACTCTTCGCAGCAATTGCGCCATCGGAATGGCCTCCACGAGAAGTGAAGTCATCTGCGCACACGATCAGCGTTCGACTGTTGACTTCGCCCCAGCCCCCGATGCTATTTGCGGGGGTAAAAGCAGCAATTTCACCGTGCTCATCATACGATGCAAAACCAGCGATGCTACCTACCTCCCTGAAGCTATCCTTATCCAACAGCAGCAGCACTCGGTCTCGGCAAGTGAGTTTGCCTCGCGAGTATTGACGCACAACACCTGGGTCTTTCGACTCAGGCTTTAATCTCTCTATCGCCAGTCTTCTGAGCGTGTTCACTTCGTCGAGCATCGGACGCCAAGTATCGTCAGGCTTCAACACATGAACCAAGCCTTCTCCGGCTCCTTCTGTTTTAGACAGCACCAGCATCACTTGCCCAGTGACTACGGTATCTCCAACCTTTAGCTGCTGCATTGACCTGACGACACCCGCACAAGGCGCTGTCACGGCTGTTTCCATTTTCATAGCGGTCATCACCACAAGATTAGCGCCCGCCGCTACCTCGTCTCCTTCAGCAACGCAAACCTCCAGCACCGAACCGTCCATAGGACAAGCGACGCCCTCCTCGTCCTCCGCAATATCAAGCTCAGCCATCAGCGTTTTCATCGGCGGTGGCGTCAACTTACCAGGGCTGGCAACACTACCTCCAAGACTCTGGACCTGCTGCTCTAATAACGCCATCTGGTCACTAGCCTTTCCGGTAGTATCTGCACTGGAAAGCTCTGGCGAATCATTCAGTAGCGTCGTGCGTGCATCTCCGGAACGAAAATCAGCATGAGAGAGGATGTTTTTCAGCTGGTGCAGGTTCGTCATGACGCCAGTGACTTGGTATCCGTCGATCGCTTCAATAGCCCGATCTACCGCCGACAGAAATGATGACCTTGACCCACTCGAACAAATTATCTTAGCTAAGAGTGGATCAAACTGAGGCGGCGGCGTGAATCCCGCATAACCGCATGCATCAACCCGAACACCATAACCGGATGGCTCTTTGTAAGCTGTAATCGTGCCAGTGCTCTGCGCGACCACTCTGGCTTGCAGTGCAAAGCCGCGTGGAGACCCAACCGCAAGCTGAGTGCCTAGTCCCAAAGATTCCAGGCTTTCTCCGGCCGCAAGCTGAAACTGGGTCTCAACCAGGTCGATACCCGTCACCTGCTCTGTCACCGTATGCTCAACCTGAATTCTCGGATTACATTCAATAAAATAGTACTCACCCGACTCAGGACGGACGAGAAATTCAACAGTGCCGGCATTGACATAGGAAACCGCTTTTACCAACTTCACCGCGTCAGTCAGCATGCGATTCTTTAGTGTTTCATCGAGGCCAAAAGCGGGTGCCATTTCGATCACTTTCTGATTACGGAGCTGAACCGAACAATCTCGCTCATGCAGATGCACCACATTGCCGGTCGAATCAGCCAGAATCTGCACTTCAATGTGACGCGGACTGACAACAAGTTTTTCGATAAAAATGGCGCCATTACCAAAAGCTGCCGTTGCCTCGCTACTGCAACGCTCGAAGGCATCCGCCATTTCTTCTTCGCTTTCAACAACCCGCATGCCACGACCACCGCCTCCCGCCGATGCTTTCAGCATAATTGGGTAGCCAATATTTCTGGCGACAACCACTGCGTCCTTGGCAGATAACAACGGCTCCTCACTACCTGGAACAATCGGAATATCGAGCGATAAGGCAAGCTCCCGTGCCAAGACCTTGTCGCCGAAAGACGAAAGCACCCCTGCCGAGGGACCAATGAAGGTCAAACCTGCCTCGGCGCATTGTGCAGCAAAATCAGCATTCTCTGACAAGAAACCATAGCCGGGGTGCACACAATCACAGCCCGTTTCTTTTGCTACTTCGATCAACGCTTGTATATCAAGGTAAGCTGCAACGGCATCCTCGGGAGTACCGATCAACTTGGTCTCAGTCGTACACCGTGTGTGCAAGGCAAGGTGATCCACTGCGGCATGTACACTGACTGATTCCATGCCAAGACCACGTGCCGCCTTGGCAATTCGAATCGCTATCTCGCCCCGATTTGCAATTAATACTCGCTTATTCTTTGACACAACTTACTCCAGAGAAATAATGTTTATCTAGAACCTCTTGCAGACTTGGTCAAACCAACGAATCAGTAATATTCGTTTCGAAGACAAGACCGCGATTTACCTCATTCGGGTCCGCAATCAGAGCGCAGATTCCAACAAGTTTAAATAAGCATAAGTCGATTCAATTATGGTGTCTACCGGCGGCATTAGTATCTGAAAATTACTGTTAACCTTAAAATTTGTAGGGAGAGCCGCGAGAAAAAGGATCACGGACTGTGCAAGTTTGGTAGGTGGATTATTTGTGGCTACTCGTGCAGAGTAGCCACAAGTAAATCTTTTCTTGGAAACTCCGACATCTTATGAGAAACACTGAAATTAACGCATCAAGCATTGCAGAAGCGGGACTGGATCCGCAAAAAGTTACCGACCTGCTAGACCGAGTGAAAAAAGAGGTTGATGAGGGTCTACTACCATCAGCTCAAATTGCATTGGCACGAAATGGGAAACTCGGCGTTTTTGAAACTTTCGGTAACGCAAACAACGACTCTCTGTATTGTGTTTTCTCCTCAACAAAGGCCATTACCTCAGCCGCCGGTTGGCTGTTGATTCAGGACGGCACTCTCGATATCGGTCGAAAAGTCTCAGAGGTCATACCGGAATTTGCTGACAACGATAAACAAGACATTACGATAGAACAGCTATTCACTCACACCGCAGGATTCCCTCACGCCTCTTTCAGGCCAACCGACTGGCTGGACAACGCGTCGAGAAACAGCCGATACAGTAGCTGGAAGTTGAATTGGGCACCTGGCTCACGCTATGAGTATCACCCTACATCCAGTATGTGGGTGATCGCCGAAATCATTGAACGGCTCACCGGTGAATCGTTTACTGATTTCGTCCGAAATCGCATCGCAATGCCTCTTGGTCTACCAGACCTGTGGGTTGGTTGCCCAGAAAGCGAGCATGCGCGCATCACTCAGATTATGCACGTTGGTGATCCTCTCACCAGTGAAGACTACGCGAAACTTGGCATTCCCGCGCCACCCGTGACTGAAGTCACCGAGGCTGCTTTGACAAGTTTTAATAACAGTGACGTACGCCAGGTAGGCGTGCCCGGTGGTGGCGGTATTATGTCTGCAGCTGACCTAGCGATGTTCTACCAGGGCTTGGTTGGCAACACACCGGGATCAGAAAACATTTGGTCAAAAGAGACCCTAGATTTTGCGCTGGAAGTTCGCACCGGCGATTTAACAGAACAACTCACCAACACGCCAATTCACCGGGCCCTCGGTGTCTCTGTCGCGGGAGATAAGAAGCGTAATCTGCGCGGCTTTGGACACACCAATAGTCCGCTCAGCTTCGGCCATGGCGGCGCCGGAGGCCAAATAGCATGGATAGACCCGGAAACCGGCATCAGCATTGGTTACTGCACCAACGGCCACGATAGAAATGGCATTCGTCAGGCTCGGCGCGGCATCAGTATATCCAACCGTGCAGCCGTGTGTAGTAGTTAGCAAAAAAACAGGGCTCACGAATAAACCACTCAAGATTTTTAAGGAATAAAAATATGCAAGACCTCTTTTCTATCAAAGGCAAAACCGCACTGGTCACTGGCGGATCAAGAGGCATCGGTGAGATGATTGCTGCAGGCTTTCTTGCCAACGGTGCGAAGGTCTATATTAGCTCACGAAAGAGGGAAGCCTGTGACGCAACCGCAAAACGTTTGATGGAACAATTTGGAGGAGAGTGTATTTCGCTACCCGCTGATCTTTCAAACATCGACGGCATAGACGCAGCCGTAAAATCCTTTGGCGAAATGGAAGATAATCTGGATATCTTGGTCAACAATGCCGGCGTATCTTGGGGCGCACCGCTCGACGAGTTTCCCGAGTTGGGCTGGGATAAGGTGATGGACACCAATGTCAAAGGTGTGTTTTTTCTCACGCAAAAACTGCTGCCGTTTTTGGAGAAAAATGGCAGTCCTGAAAATAGAGCTCGAGTAATTAACGTCGGCTCTGTCGATGGCATCAAGTCACCCGCTTTCGAAACTTTTTCATACGGACCGTCAAAAGCGGCGGTACATCATCTGACGCGCAATCTTGCGCGCCACCTGATCAAGCGAGACATTATTGTTAACGCGATCGCGCCAGGTCCGTTCCCCACCTGGATGCTAAGCACTGGCGTGGGCGGCGGCGGCGATACTGAAATCGACTGGAGTGCTGTTGCAAAGAGCAACCCGAGTGGACGCGTTGGCACAGCGGAGGATATTGCCGGCTTGGCGATATTCCTAAGTTCACGCGCGGGTTCTTATACTGTTGGCGAAGTGATCACTTGTGATGGCGGGTCTGTTGCCTCGGCTTAAATTTCTCGCTCCTAAATCGAAGGTCAAAAGACACCGCTATGCAACCAACACTTGATTTTTACTGGGATATTGGCAGTACTAATTCCTACTTCGCATTCAAGCTAATTCAACCCATCGTTAAGCGCTATAACGCGAAGGTAAATTGGCATCCTTTTAATTTGGGCTTCGTCTTTCGCTCAAACAACTATGTTTTGATGGAAGAACCAAAAGCAAAAATGAGGAACCGTAAGGCGGATCTTAATCGTTGGGCAACTTTCCATAACCTGCCCTTCAAAATGCCAGACAACTTCCCAATCAAAACCAGTAGAGCGCTTAGAGCCGCTATCGCCAGCCGTCAATGGAATCTCGAGTTTGAATTTATGGCACGCATGTTCTCCGCCTACTGGGAGCAAAATACCGGCACCATCGGTGAATATGCAACGCTCAATGCCATCGCAGAGAAACTTGGTATTAACCCTGATAAATTCGAAGCTGCCTGTGAAAGTGCTGAAGTCAAGCAGGCGTTAATCGATTCCACAAATCAAGCGCTTGACCGGGGCGTGTTTGGCGCTCCCTCAATCTACCTCGGCGATGAGCTCTACTGGGGCAAAGACAGAATGGAGTTCATTGACGCCCAACTGGCATCATTCAACCAATGAGAGACTGTAATCAATGCGGCAAGTGTTGCATACACTACGGCGGCAATGGGCTTTCAGCATCGGACGAAGACCTGAATTGGTGGGAAAATAATCGTCCTGATATTTTCAAACTGGTAAAAAACAAACAAATCTGGTTTGACCCGGCGACATCCGCATCAATGGAAACTTGTCCATGGCTTCGCAAGCTACCAAATCAAGCAAAATACACGTGTGAAATCTACTTTGACCGCCCGGAAGATTGCAGACTTTACCCCTCGAGCATCGATGAGATGATCAGAGATGAGTGTGAAATGATTGAACCTGTGGATGTGAGAAACACTCGGAAAGCCCAACAACAACTCGACATCATCATGTCCGATAGCCGCCCCTTCTCAAGCGGATAATCTATCGAGAAAAATTTTTAGGCTTAACCTGTTTTGAGGCAGATCACGCGCGGGATTTGCCTTCCTGAGCGAGGGCGTTTTTTATCAGAACCACTCTACCTGTTCCCGTAAAAATAGACTGTAGCAATTAACTACTTCGGTACCGCTTTAAATTTACTCAACACGCTGAAGTCTACCGATAGTCCCCTAGTGATCTTTAACTGCAGGATAATGCTAGGTTAGGATATATTCTGAATTGAAGGAGGTAGAACAATGAGCGAAGCAGTGAGCGGCACGGAATACAAAACACCAGAGCAAGAGCAGGCGCAAAAGGGTGCTAATGCCCCCGGCGCCTACGAACAACCCCTAGAAGACGTTAACCCTCTGAACGCGCATCTGTTCAGCGAAAACCGATGGCAGGAGGTCTTCGAGCGACTTCGTAATGAAGATCCCGTGCACTTCAATGAGATTGAAACCGCTGGGCGCTATTGGTCGCTGACAAAGTATAAAGATATCAAAGCCGTCGATGCTGATCACCAAAGGTTTTCTTCAGCGAACGGTATAACGATCGGTTTCAAAATCGGTTCTGACCTGCCACAAGGTGTGTTTACTGGAAGTAAACCGCCATTTATTTCTCAGGACCCACCTGGACACGATGAGCAGAGAAAAACTGTTACTGGGGTCGTCGCACCAAGCAACTTGGTTAATCTCGAACCCCTGATCCGTGAACGCACAGGGAAAGTGCTCGACTCCCTGCCTGAAAACGAGACCTTCGATTGGGTTGATACAGTATCCATTGAATTAACCACCATGATGTTGGCAACCCTTTTTGACTTTCCTTTCGAAGACCGACGTAAGCTCACTCGCTGGTCAGATGTGGTATTTGCCATTCCAGAACCGGGTGGTGTTGTTGAAACGCAAGAAGAGAAACGCGAAGAATTTATTGAGTGTGTTCAGTACTTCGCGAAACTGTGGGAAGAGCGTAAAGAAAACCCCGGTGACGATCTGGTTTCAATGCTTGTCCACGGTGAGGCCACAAGAGACATGGCGGCGCACGAACATTTAGGGAATTTGCTGCTATTAATCGTCGGGGGCAACGATACAACCCGCAATAGTATGTCTGGCAGCGTGTACGCCATGAACAAGTTTCCAGAACAATACGACAAGTTAATCGCCAATCCGGATCTCATTCCAAAGATGGTCGCCGAAGTTATTCGTTGGCAGACACCACTTTCCTATATGCGACGCACCGCAAACCAAGATTGTGAAATCGGCGGAAAACAGATCAAACAGGGTGACCAGTTACTGATGTGGTATCTGTCTGGGAACAGGGATGAAGACGTATTCCCTCACGCCAATGATCTCGATATAGAACGACCCAATGTCCGTCAGCACCTGTCTTTCGGTTTTGGTATTCACCGATGTATGGGGAATCGGTTGGCCGAACTTCAGCTTAAAATCCTCTGGGAAGAGATCCTGACAAGGTTTGAGAAGATTGAAATTCAGGCAGAGCCCGATCGCACTTTCTCGTCGTTCGTTAAGGGTTACACTCGCTTGCCTGTCAAAGTAAGACGCAAGTAAATCCGCGCTCCCCGGTAATCGACACCGGGGATGCGCTCGACCTGTTTATTACCGCGTTATTACCGCGTCAAATCATTGCCCTGACTTGATCCTTCGAGTCAACTTATCAGCAAACGCTCTTTGAGTTTCATGTTGCTGTTGAATCGCCTTTAATGTCGGTGTCTCGTTCGGTGGCACGCCAGGAGAGAGCTCACCAACACGCTGGTATTCACCGGCATCCATCGCAATCCTTGCATTCACGATGGCACTGCTTTCATCACCCAGTCTGCCCGTGCCGTAGTAACCGAAGCCTTCTACCATGCTGCGCTGAGCATTAGCCTGAAAGCCGCAGCGCCATAAAAACTTTTCGCTCGCATTAGCCAGAATTTCAGGCCTGATTGTCAAATGAAACGATTCTTGCTGGCGTATGAACGGCCGAACCACTGAATTGGTAATGATGTAACGAAGATCGTCTGAACGATTCACTGCGCCACCGTGCAGCACTCTGCCATCCATCAGCATGACAGTGCCAGCCGGAGCTTCAAGATTAATTGGGGGCGGCAATTTACCGAACGTACCATTACCTTCGATGTAGCGCCGATGAGATCCGGGTATCACCAACGTTCCGCCATTGACCTCATCGACATCCTGCAACACATAAACTGTATTAACGAGCACGGGCGCATCGAGAAATTTGTAGGCACCCACCAGACCTTGATCCTGATGCATGCCTTGCGGATGGCACCCCGGAAATGAAATGTTGGCGATATAACTCAAGTGGTGCCAACCTGAGCCCAACATCTCATCCAACAATTGCTCTATCAATAGACCAGCCTGAATTGCATCGGTGTCGTGGGTCATACAGCGATTGAAAACATCGCCTTTGTTAACAAGTGACCAGACGTGCTGCTGCGCCTCAGATAGATAGGCAATACCGAGTTCTCGTTCTGCATCGGCTTGGTCCACCACGCGCTGGTAAACCAGTTGGTTTTGCTCCACTGACAGGCCATCTTCAACCAGACAGTAACCCCACTCATGAAAGTCCTGCCGAAGCTGTGCAATGTCTTTTTCGGGTTTAGGTAGCGAAAGGTCTTTCCAATAGGCGTGCTTACGAGCGACAGTGGTATCGTAGTATTTACCCTCCCCCCACAATAAATGTTCACCCGTTTTTGGGGGTAGCATATTTGGGTTCGCCTCGTAGAGAGACTGATAGGGTTCCCGCGAGCGAACAAAATCTCGATAAGGTGTCGCCGCACCGTCCGATGCAGTGGCAATGACTTTTTCTGAAAATTCTGGCGGAATTGGGGAAGTCATGATCTTTGACTGCTCCTGAGCTTTGCATTAGAAGTTGCCACTTCGGAGAGAAAAACTCAAGCAACAAACTTTGTCTTTTATCACGAAGCACAGCGTGATTCTTGTGACTGCTATTCCGAATTTAATTATTGAGCCAGCTGCCTATCAATACCAGACATCACCAGCTCATACTTTTCTCGCTTGCCGACCGTTTTCATACCGACCGTGTCACCTAATTCCATCCACTGATCTGCATTACTGTTGTAGCTCTCCCATCGTGGTAAGCCATCGCCATTGGGGTTGCCTGTAGAGGCAAAATTAAACCAGTATTGCATCATCATGTCAGAGAGCTCGGTATCTTCTGGCCGTGACAGCGGCGAAAGTGCATCGACACCAAACACGTAACCAATTTCCATGGCATGAAATGCACCTAGCGTTCCGTCCGTATCTCCTTCAGGCGTCTTCGTGAAATAGTATGGGAAACAAGATTTGTCATGCTCTGCCAATGCTTGCGCGACGGCTCTGGTTGGGGCTCCAAACAGCGAATCACCACACATTTCTTTTGAGGACTGGATCATTTCTTCAACACTCGTCGCAGGATAAAGATCCAGCGCCGTTTGCGCATGCTCTGCAAAAAACCGTTCGAACTCGGCAATATATGTCTCAGTATCGGGACACATGGCCATCTGCGCCATCGGTGAACCCCAATACAGGGCAGACCCTTCGTCGGCATTACTGCCTATCATTAGAGGAATGTCATTATGCTGTCCCTTTCTAATCATTGAGAGTGGATTTTCTGGCTGGCAGTATCCGTCAATAATGACACCGGGAATTGGAAATGCGGCTGTCTTACTAATTAGCTCATCAACGTCTATTCCTCTCATTGCCTGCAGCTGATCCTTGCCTTTCTCACAACCGATAACTTCTCCTAGCATCTCACCAGTATCATGCGCACTAATAGGGACTGCTCCGGGCTTATCAAGCAGTTGAGTTGCCTGCGCACCCATGCCACTTTGTGCAATCGCACGATGAACGAGCCCTTTACACAGCGGCGAGGTAAACATCGCGCAGGTAGAATGCCCACCGGCACTTTCACCAAAAACAGTTACGTTAGCTGCGTCACCACCAAACTGTGAGATATTCCGCTGAACCCACTGCAGTGCAAACACCGTATCCAGCAAGCCCTGATTGCCTTGGCAACCTTCCGCGCTGAGTTCAGGATGGGATAAAAAACCCAATGGACCGAGGCGGTAATTGATGGTGACGACCACTACACCTTTTGCCGCGAGTTCTTGCCCTGGATAATTCGTGCTCGAACCAAACCTATGCGCGCCACCGTGCACCCAGAAGAGAACTGGCAAATTCGCCTCTGAATTTATATCGGGTGAAAATACATTCAAAAACAAGCAGTCTTCATCATAAGTCAACGCTTCGACATCAGGAGTCTCGATACCAAGGGCGCGTGTGATTGTGTCTCTAAAACCTCCTCTCGCGTGAATAAATTGCGGGCAGCTTGGGCCATAAGTTGTGGCATCACGACATTCAACCCAGCTATCAGGCGCCTGTGGCGCTCGCCACCGAAGTTCGCCGACAGGAGGGGCCGCATAGGGTATACCGCCAAAAAATGCTACTTCACTTCCGTCTTTACTTTGTATTATAGCGCCCCTCAAGGGACCGCTATCGATGCTTACTTCACTCATGGCTTATCTACTTGCTGCTGAAAATCAATAGTGTTCCACCGAGTGAGAAATCTTTCAACGTCCAAATTATTCTTATGGTCAAAAGGTAAGGCCTTGAACATCTATTGCAACCACAAACCACCATGGATGCTGCTTCCATACAGCGCGAGTAATTCCGAATTCTTAGGCGGGCCTATTTCGAAATTTGTTACTTTCATATGCGAAGATGCAATTCGTCGTCGTTTGCGCCATGCTTACTGTTTTGCGGCAAGTGGAGTAATGATGAGTTTCAATAAATTAACATGGGGCGTAAAAGCTAGCTTTCGAGGCTATGTCGAGGCAGCCGGAGGATCAATCACCTCAACTGATGGAGCAACGCGTGCTGAAGATGGTTCCTTTATTTTCACTGCTGTGCCCGGTGGCGACCTCGCGATTGCACCTGACGGCAATGCAACTGGCGCTACAAGGTTTCAGGGAACAGTCACATTCGACGCGCATGGTGGCATGTTAAAGTCAACGCTGGCCGAATTAGGACTGGAAGTACGGGAAGAAGGTCTTGTACTCACCGCGCTTGAAGGACCAATGAACACAGGTCGTTGCGTGATCGCTGAGGCATGTCTGATGGAGACCGGCGCAGAAGGTGCCATCACACTCAGTGCAAAAATCACAATTGACGGCATGTACCAGATAGCAGACAACTATCCACCCGGTACCGAGTTGGACCCAATACAATTAAATTAAATTTGCGCCGCTTGTCTCACCGAGAAACCCGCACAGTGAGAGGGCTCAACAGACTTTGACTCTCAGCATGATTTCATTTTGCAAGTTAAAGGCAAGGTTTATCAGGTCTTTCGTGCTTTTTCTCAGGCCAAAAACGTTCGCGCAGGTTACATGTAACTAAGTAACAAATCTCCTAGCCCGATGATTAGCAGCGCCAAGCCCCCAGCCCAAGCAGTACAGGCAATAACATCAAAGAGATGAAAACGGATCCGCGAGAGGCCGGCTGCACCGGCCATTGCCGGTGTTAGCGAACGAGCCACGGGGAACAGGCGGCCGACGCAGATGGCAATCAAAAAAGAGCGCTGCAAACCGGCATTGATTCGGTCTACCATCGACTGATGCTTTTTTACAAACTTAGAATCAAAAATAAGAGGTTCGGCAGACCTGCCAACAAAATACCCGACGTGGTCGCCTACTATCGCACCTATAAACGCCGCCACGACGATGGTGGCTGCTGGGAAGGCGTTGGTGCCGTATAACCAAGTCGCCGTTGAAAGTAAGATGGTACCAGATACAAATAGCCCGATGCCGACCAGACACTCCAAAAAGGCGAGAAGTGTAATGAGGAGAAGAAGCAACGGTGACGAGCCATCTAGGCCTGCAACAATCGCTTCAATCACAACCGCGTGACCAGATTTTCCCACGTGATATCTGAAGCAAGCTGAGTCAAGTTTCCGTCCCAAGGCTTGAACCGTATATCGACAACGCCGTTTTTCTCTCCCTTCGAGGTTCGTATATTAGAAAGACCCTCGTAGCGGACGAGCTGCTTTTGCGCCGAGTACTCAAGACGGATTTGCGGGACGACTAATCTCACGAGCCAGTTTTTTGGCTCTATCACGAAGACCCGATAATCACGCTCGTAGCCTATGTCACTTATCTTCATTTCTATCAAACGGCTTTGCCCTGCGACAGCAAACTTCATTGTTTGCGTGACACTAGGCGACAGCTCCGTCCATGCATTTTGTATATAACGATCAAACCCCGCATCCACGATGACATTAGGCGTTAAATCAAAATCCCAACTATTGGTTTCTTGGTCTTCCTCTCTCTTAACCGACAACGTGTTTTCTTGAGACTGCATTGTGATTTCGATTTCGTTCAGGAGATCAGATTGTACAATATTGGGATGGTGCGGAAGACCAGGATAACTGAGCTTTTTTTGAACCAAGAGTGTCAGTTCTGGCGAGTAATAATTTATCTGATGTTCACCAGACTCCAAGTATTGATGGTGCTCTATATACTGCACCTGCGCGTCTATATCGCGAGCAACACCGATAATGTCTTGCTGTCCTGAGGCAACGCTGAGCATAGGCAACAGTGCAAGCGTTACTAACAATATAAAACAATGGAACGGCCGCATTAGCCCGCCTTCCTAAATTCTTGTTTCTGCCAGCTTGTCAGTAAAATTTTACCGCGCTCGTAACCCTCCGCTACCGCCACGTCTACGAGCATATTCAGTTTATCTGCATCGACTGGTTGACTGCGGGCCATGATCCACAAAAAATCGCGCTTCACCCTACCCACCACAGTGTGTTGATAATCGCTATCGACATAGATTACCCGATAATCCGCACTTAGAGGCCATACAAACCGCATGCCCCATATCGCCGGGTTTACGGGATCCTTTACTACCCCTGTCGCTTTAATCTCCTTAGCCGGACCGTTATTAGAACCTGCTTTGAAGGCGAAGGTCGTCTCTATTTTCCCGTTCTTTCCAAGCCGATACTTTTCTATCGGATTGAACGCCTTTGCTTCGAAATACGTCGGGATGTTAGCGATAACAAACCAATCTCCCATGAACCTTTCTATTTCAAGACCTTTTGCCGTTTTCATAACTTATTATCGCCAATCAGCTAGCACGCTTTCCACCCGCCGGATGGACAACGTTCTCTTGTGTTATTTATTTACTTTATCTTTTACGAGCCTTGCGGAGAAAAGGATTAAAAATGTCTAGCAAGCGCCAACTATCATCCTCAAGTGATGCCAAATCCGAGGATAATCTTGGAAAACGCCTGAAATGGCTTTTTGCCGTGTAAAAAAACTTTTTTTATCAGATACTATCTAGCACGCTACAGATGAAATATGGTCGGTATGATGGAATTACCAATAAATGGCCCCTGGTCAATATCGCAGATCGAAGAATATCTCGCCGAAACTGCTACCCCCATGCGCATTTCCGTCGGTGGTACTGACTACCCGTTGATATGTTCTGTTTGGTTCCACTATGAAGCGTCTGATGGGCTTATCCGTTGCATATCGCATGAACGCAGTGAGTTAATTAAATCGTTGATCAAACATCCTCGATGCAGTTTCGATATTTCACCGAACCAACCCCCTTACAAAGGTGTAAGAGGACGCGGTTCGGTCGTTCTCAAAACCGGAGGTGCAACCGACCTACTAAAGCGGCTCATGAATCGGCACCTTGGTGGCACTGACTCTGCACTTTCCCAATGGCTTCTTGGTCGAGCAGATGAAGAAACCACCATAGAAATTAAACCCCTTTCTCTTTCAACGTGGGATTACTCCGCACGAATGTAATCACTTCGTGCTCCTCCCAATTTACATTTTTTCTTCTTTTGCTCGCGATGCAAACCTGCCCCTTTTCGGAACCCGACAAAGATCGCCTACCTGAAAGTGTTGTTCACCTGCTGCTGAAAAGCGTTATGTATCTTCATCTATCTTTGACCCCGCTATCTGACCGGCAATTTGCTTACGTAAAGTTAGGAAAAGTGCATAAGCGCTGTCAAACGCACCTTCTACGTTATCATGCATGAACCAATCGCCGCAGGCCGCTATCTTATCTTGTGAGTCAATAAAGTAGGGTTGTGCGCCAGCGGTGATGGGACGGGAGAATCGCCACAAGTGAAGTGTCGCACAATCTCGTCGGAGGCCCGCTATTGCAAGCGCTTCCAATGCATCAAGTAGTTCGCCTTTGACCTTATCTGCTGGCTCCTGAAGACGTTCATCTGACCATTGCGAATCTGCATGTGCGACGATGCCCAGCTGCTTGTGTTGACACCGTTCCGGCTTAGATGACGTCACTGCTAACCACGAAACAGGCGAATCTCGGACCACTGCGGCGTCGAAGTCTGGTCTTTCTCCAACCGGCACCATCAGCGCGAAGGCCGCGCTATAGGGCATACTTAATTCGGGTTTGTTAAAAATTATCTGCGTTTGAGGCGCTGGTGCAGTAGACACAATCCAATCAAATGGTCCAAAGCGGCCATCTTCAGTTTCCAGGAACCTTTGTTTAGGTGTGCCACTGATACCCAAGATTTGCTGACGCACCTGAATATCTATATTTTCTGCGATTTTCTTGCAGAGCGAGTTCATTCTCGGCGTGCCTACGTAGTGTGTCTCGAACCATAGCCGAGTATATTCTTTTCGATCTGGGGATAGCGTTGTCGTGGCTGCCGGCCACTCACTGAAGGCGCTTTCATAGCGCTTAAGGAATTTCTTGAAACGACCACCGCGTATCGTGAAAAATTGTGCGCCGTGGTCGAATTCGTATTCTTCAGAGTACCGGGTGGCCATTCGGCCACCGACTCCTCGGCTTTTTTCAAAAATGGTGACTTCCGCTGACGGGATGTCATCAGTAAGCAAACGGGCAAGGGTTGTACCCGCTATTCCGCTACCTATTATGGCGACGGAAACACTACTGCGCATTACCTTCGCTTTGCGCGTTTACCGCGTCCAATCTTTCTTTTACGGCTTCTGCCTCAGAGGTGAGGAAAGAATATTCGCGAATATTTCCATTACGTTGCGCGTGCAGTGCTTTTTCTAACTTCAGGTGATATTCCTTCCTGAGCTTCTTCGCTGGGTCTCGCTTAAAAAGTTTGAACAATTTTCTTCCTCCCGATTGCTAGCGGCGATCAAATACCACTTTAAAACGCGTCGATTGAATGATCTGTTACGTGCTGCCATGCTTATTCTTTCGTTTCGCTCTGGCTTATACTTGTTGTACGCATCGTACGGGAAGAGAGACCAGATTTACCAAGGAATTTCGGTACCGTTCCAGGACCAAAATCGACCGCTCTCAGCCGGCGTTAAATCTAGAAGTACCTTTTTGAGGTGCTCCGCGCTTTGCTCTGGTGTAAAAAGCCTTTCTGGCGCAGTGCGTTGAGTGAAGGGTTCAGACAGTGGACTTTTGACGGTGCCCGGGTGGAGTGAAGCGACGGTGCACCTCGGCAGCGCGAAACGCCATTCAATCGCAAGGGTCTTCAGTGCCATATTTAACGCCGCCTTCG
>Ga0206683_10001471_pt1 | contig 16316 bp, 9 predicted proteins | sample M280m12015metaG_FD_155483 | JGI IMG/M metagenome (GOLD analysis project Ga0206683, IMG submission 155483) | Ammonia-oxidizing marine archaeal communities from Monterey Bay, California, United States - M2 80m 12015 | ecosystem: Environmental > Aquatic > Marine > Intertidal zone | place: USA...
ATTTTGGCTAATTTCATTGTCATTGGCTACGCGAGCATCGGCTATCCAGACGCTGCCTTCGTGATCAACATCCATTCCATGGGGCCAAAGAATCTGGCCCGCACCAAACTGAGCAACGACCCTCCCGTTGGGATCCAGTTTCACTATTGGATTAATATCTGGCGTGGTTGCGCACTGATTAGTGCCGCAGCGATCGCCCGCCCATATGTGAACGCCATCGATATCAACGTTAATAGCACTTACAGAGCCCCAACTACGTCCATCGGGTAACGAGCCAAAATTACGCTCTGTCACGTAGGGGTTCGGTAAATTATTTATTGGTTGCTGGCCAGCGTGCGCAGCCGGCTTTCCCGATTCTGCCATCGACCCTGCTGTCATTTGTGCCATTGAACTTGCAGAGACGACAGAAAATGTGAGTCCTACTAATCCGGTTTTTACTAAGAGTCCTGCCCCGGATTTTCTTGTTCTAATCATTGTGACCTCTCTTAACTTCTTTTATACCTATTATTGGATGTCGAACAGAACTGAGAACATGAACCTAAGCGTATAACTTGTCAAGGATAGGCAATTCCGAGCAAGAGCTGGAAACTTCCCTAGACTCCAAGCCTTGGGCTGTTTATGCTCTGCCTCTCAGTTGCTTCAAGTACATGGACTTTGAAGCCTATTTTTTTGCAAGTATTAATGGAGGGGGACACATGAGTTCTTTCACAATCAATAAAGATCTAAAACTAGTCATCGGCGGGCTCTTTGTACTGACTCTGGCCGCCTGCAGTCAAGAAGATTCAAACCCTCCCCCTGCGCCGACAGCACAAACTTCAGCTCCTGCAGAAGAAGCTGCTAGTGACTTGCGCGAAGGAGAAGTCCCCGTTGATATTCAGGAACCTGGCGAAGGTCTTGTGATTACTCAATCGCACTGGATTAATGAAGATCCTATAGGGAATGGTTCTGGAGATGTAACGTTTGATTTGCTCTCGCAACCCATTAGTGCGAATCCTGACTCATGGTTGCAATACGGAGGAGACTATTCCAATACCCGCCACAGTCCCATAGAAGATTTATCTCCTGAAAATGTAGACGATTTGCGCTTCGCTTGGGGCTTTCCCACTGGGACACTGGGCCAATTCGCTGTTTCCCCTGTCGTCTACGATGACATCATGTATGTTACTTCGTCTTACAACAGATTGTTTGCACTGGATGCTAAGAATGGTGAATTATTTTGGCGCTATGATCATCCGCAACCGGAGGACTTACGTTTATGCTGCGGCCCCGCGAATCGCGGTGTTGCAATAGTCGGCGATAAGATTCTAATGGCTACCCTGGATGCGCGCATTATGGCATTCGATCGCATCTCTGGCGAAATCCTTTGGGACTCAGAAATCATTGAGTATTACCGCGGTTTTAGTGCCACCTCTGCTCCTCTTATTGTTAAAGACATGGCCATTATCGGTATTGGGGGCGGCGAATACGGTGTTCGTGGATTCTTTGATGCGTACAACGTGAACACGGGTGAACGAATGTGGCGACACTATACAGTACCTGACGAAGGCGAACCTGGTTATGAAAGCTGGTCGGGAACTTCATATGAAACCGGTGGCGCACCTGCATGGACCATCGGTACCTATGACCCAGAATTGGATTTGCTTTACTGGACTACTGGCAACCCATCTCCTGATTGGAATGGCGACGCAAGGCTAGGTGATAATCTTTTCTCTGACAGTGTATTAGCTTTGGACCCAGATACTGGAGAAAGGCAATGGTATTACCAATTTACCCCTCATGACGTTTGGGACTATGACGGCAATACTCATCTGTTCCAAGTAGACCTCAATGTTGATGGCGAAACTGTTAAAGCTCTTGTGCAAGCGAACAGGAATGGATTCTTCTACGCCATAAATAGACAAAACGGGGAATTCATTCGCGCCACTAACTATATGGAGCAATTAAACTGGGCGACGTCAATGGAGCCTAGCGGCAGGCCGGTAATTAATCCTGAAGCGCTGCCTGTAGAAGAACCCACATATCGAGTATGTCCAGGGGTTATGGGTGGGATGAATGGATCAACTTCTGGTTCAGTAGATCCCGATTTAGGTCTCGCTTTTGTTCCCGTTATTGAAAGCTGTCAGTTGATGCAAAAAGGGTTAAGCTTTCACGTTGAAGGCCTGCAATTCACTGGAGGTTTTCCAATTCCCGTGGATGCTGCCGACGAATCAGCTTATGGTCATATCACTGCTATGGACTATCAAACCGGAGAAGTCCGCTGGCGATTTATGGATCCACAACCAATGATGGCAGGAACCATGAGTACAGCAGGTGGGCTGGTTTTCACTGGTAGCCTAACCGGCCATGCAATCGCCCTCAATTCAGAGAGCGGCGAAGAAGTCTGGCGCGCCAAGTTAGGTGGCGGGGTTCGTTCTCAACCAATAGCATATCAAGTTGATGGCGAATCTTATGTCGCAATTGGCTCAAGTAACTTTCAAACCCTTTCCGGCTTTGTCGGAGGAGATATAGCGATCCCTGAAGGGGGTCACTTGTATGTTTTTAAACTAAGCAATTAGTCGAATATCTCTTTTGCGAGAAAATCAAAATGCGAAGTAAGTTGATCTATGTGATCTTCGCTGTGGCTACCCTTATGGCTGGGATTCTTCTCGCCATTTGTCTGACAGAAACTGTACCTGATGCTGGTGGCAAGGCACATGCTGAAATTTCGGGCCTGCAAGTTGGCGGCGATGGCGCGGCACGCTTGCAACACATCGGACCTTTAGCATTTGTTTTTCAGTGCCTGTTACTTGTCCAAATTGCTCTTCTCTCTTTACTAGGCGTAGCAGAAAGATATCGTACCAATGAACTACTTGCATACATGGGCGGCACTCTCGCCATCACTTTATTTATTGCCTGGAAGATGTTTTCAGGTCATCTGGCTTTTTTGGAGGCCGGACAAACCAGCTATTTTATGGGCTTCCCCACTGCGACCGCATGGCAAACCTATGGGACTTGGCTAGGGGCTATTCCATTAATTCTTATCTACAGTTTGGGTTTTAATAAATTTATTTATACCGAGGAAGATGAAGTAAAATTTAATGCCCTCTTAGCGGAAAAGACTAACAAATTGTCTGAAGCAAAGAACTCGGATAGAGCGACGCAGTAATTACATGGAAGCTTTCAGACAGGAAATAATCATTGGCGCTGTTGTCGGCTACATGATTTTTTGCGTGCTCACAGGCTTGTGGGCAATGCGTCGCACACACAACTCTAGTGATTTTTTTATCGCAGGCCGTGGTCTCGGCCCGATTGTCGTGTCCTTGGCGCTTTTTTCTAGCACTTTGAGTGGTTTCGGATTCGTTGGTGGGCCAGGTTTAGTCTATTCGATTGGCGTTAGCTCATTCTGGATGGTCGTGATTTCTTCCTGTGGCTATGCCCTCGGTTTCTACTTGGTTGCAAAACGCATTCGTATGATAGCGGAGCTGAGAGATTGCATTTCTTTACCCGACATTGTTGCCGCCCGATATGGCAGTGAAGCCGTTAGATTTATGATTGCGATCACAATCGTTCTAGGAGTAATGGGTTACTTGGCAACTCAAATACTCGCGATGGCAGTCGTAATGCAAGCAATTCTCTCGGGTACAGAAACTTTTGCTAACGTAGGGTTAGTTACTTGCGTAGTGATTTCTTCAGCGGTACTAATCTTTTATTGCGTCACTGGCGGCATTATCGCTTCCGTGTACACCGATGTAGTGCAAGGGTCGATCATGATAGTCGCTGGAACACTAATCTTGTTTACTGCAATGAATGTATTCGATGGCGGTATGCAAGAGGCAACATCGATTATTCTCGCCGACGACTATGAAACAGTTATGCCTTATGGGGCTGCTGGGATAATGGCGTCACTCGGTTGGTTTTTTGTTTTTGGGCTTGGCCTGGCAGGACAACCGCATCTAATTACCAAGATGATGATGAATAAAAACATAAGAGACAACCGCAGCATTCTCCCCATGTCGCTGTTTGGCTATGTAATGGCTGCTCTATTATGGATTTCGATCGGAATCGTCATGCGCGCCGCGGTCATCGATGGAGTGGTTGATCCACTGGCACTTCCAGATGACGCTGCTTCGGTTTTCCTCTCTGTATTTACCAACCCGCTGTTAGCAGGCATAGTCTTTGCTGGTCTGTTTGCTGCGATTATGTCGACTTCTGATGCTTTTCTGAACATTGGCACAGCTGCAATAATTCACGACATACCCAAAGCAATACGTGGCAAAAGTATTGAGAATGAATTGTTCTGGGCGAGAGTCGTTACTGTATTGCTAGCCATAGTCGCAGCAAGTTTTGCGCTCTATTCTCATTTTCGAGACGCCACTCTCGTAGCACTATTAGGCGCTTTTGGTTGGGGAACCTTCGCCGCCTCTATATTTCCGGTGGTAGCTGTAGGCTTAAACTGGAAAGACGCCACAGTCGCAGGCGCAGTTACAGCTATCGGAACTGCGCTAACAATTAACTTTGGCTCTCAATTGGCAGGAATTACTTTCCCTTATGGCGTTAGTGGCCAGTTAGTAGCCTTTGTTTCTTCCATGGTTCTTTTTATTGGTGTTTCATTAGTCACTAAAAAGCCTGAGCTCGACAATGACATTAAACTTATAATGGATATTTAAGCCAATATCTCACTATTCAGTTTTTATTCATCTAACCGACTCTACTTTATGGACGACAGCTTTCGTTGTCCTACTTCTTTCATCTTTGTAAGACCCTGGAAACTGCAGTGCCCACCCAGACACTCGTAATAAAACTTTTCCTGGCTGCAGTCGTAGCTGGCTCATTTATAAGTCATGATTTACAGGCGGCTTCAGCTTGCGCTGCTACTCACTACGAAACAGATAACGGTGATTGCTTTCCAGTCTGGCACGGACAAACTAGAAGTGGCGCTTACTACACAATAGTTATACCCGAAAGTTGGGATGCCAGTGACGGTCTGGTCTTCTGGAATCATGGTTTTCAAAGTTTTCTGACAGGTTTTGAAACAGCCGAACTTCTCGCCCTATTGGATCCGTCTTGGAAGGGCTATTACGCTGGGGACGTCCAAGCCGAACCCGGATTGGGGCCCTATGGTGAATCAATTCTCTCACAAGGATTTGCCATGGCTGCCTCCAGCTACAGCCAAACTGGTTGGGCGGTATTTGATTCGCATATCTCTAATGGCGAGATGTACAACGAGTTTCTCTCTATCGCTTTACGCTTAGATCAAACGGCGCCGGAGAAATTTTATATTATTGGAGGTTCTCTAGGCGGCATAGTGACTATCCGAGACCTCGAATCAGAGTTAGTCCCCGACCCCGACGGAGCACTCATTTTATGTGGCGCCGTAGCAGGGTCGATTAATTGGATTGAAGCCTTTGATTTAAGAACCATTTATGAATCAGTTTGTGATGCAGTGCCTGGAGCACAATTGCCCAAACCATGGTATGAAAGGCCTGGATTGCTTTTTGGCGAATTAGATTATCTCGATTCTTTAGATAAATGCATTGGAATTAGCACCCGGTTATTGATTAATGAGAATGACCCACTTGAGGTATTTGCCTGGGAACTCAGCAACCTCAGTAAAGCAGACCGACTCAAAAAAATTCTAGAAACTTCTAACACCGAAAATCCTTACTTTTTAGCGCTAAATCTTTGGTATGCCGTGTTTCAGATTCCAAGACTGATCAATGATGAAACTCAGTTAAATGGCGCAATTCCGTTCAGCAATATCGGCATCGATTACAATGACGAAGCAGTTAACGAGGCTGCAGTGAGAACATTTGCACTTCCATCAGCAAAAGATGCACTGCTAGCTAACTACTCCCCTATTGGCAATGTGGGTGATACTAAAATAGTGTCTATACATACTTCCCATGACGGGCTAGTTCGCTTAGCGAATCAGCAGACCTTGCAATCTTTAGTTCCTGCAAATCAACTTACCGTTGCAATAGTTGATGACTCAAAGAGCCCGAGTCATTGTGGCTTCACCATCGACGAGGGCTTGGCTGCTTGGAATGAGTTAACAGAGTGGGTAAACGGTGCCATTCAACCAACAGTGTCAGATTTAAGATCTGCCTGCCTAGAAACTGCAATTGATGTAGATGATTGTAATTATGCTCCTGACTTAGTTATCGAATCCACACTACCAACATTTAAGCGTTCAAATTCAATCGGAGTTACTGGCATAAACACCTATGACGTTGAAAGTGGACAACTCAATTTCCAGTCATTACAGATACTGGGAGACGACGAAACCTATGATGGGCATTTAAACCCTCCTGTGAGTAACAGCACAATTTTTACGGTTGGTGATTTACAATCGACAGGCGCAACACCAATCTGGCGACATAGCTCAGCTTTTGACTCCAATACCTCATTGCTTTATTTACCCAAACTCAATCTCGAAAACATTTTGCCACCTGATATCACTGAATATGATGTGTATCTGCGCCTCAAGCAAGAAGACGATATCACCGGACTTGAATTTGTGGAGTTTGAAATTGCCAATTAATCTCAGCCAAGCGGAACTGACTTAAACCGTATTAGCAGCAAAATAAACTTTCTCCTACCTTTATCCGACCATTATCCACGCAGCCAACATCAGACGCAGTGCCTTGTTGACTAAAATGATAGTTACAAAAGTCTTATTCGTACTTTAAACATTGTTAGGAGTTTTAAAGACGGCGAAGAAGAACCCCTAACTATACTTAATAAACTTCTCGCTATTGCAAACAGCTTAGTTAGTAACGCAAATTTGCTGCCTCATTCCGCCAGGGTAATTCCCAGCAACTGAATACAAACCCAGAGGTTTTTCACGTAAACTCACAAATTCGGACCTAAAGCTACGCCCAGGCCGTGTGCCAATAAAAAAACTAAAGAAGAATAGGAGACGACATGATTCCTGCTGGCAGCACAGTTCGTTCAACCGCATTGACGCTGATCCTTGTAAACGCCGTCTGCGCCCAAGGTGCAGACAACTCGAGCAACGAAAACCTCAGCGAATGGCCCATGTACAGGGGCAATGCCTCAGGCACAGGATACTCAGTGCTGGATCAAATTACGGCTGAAAATGTCGATAATTTGGAGGTTGCCTGGAGCTATTCGCTGCGCAATGATTCCGCTGATAATGCCCGTAATCCCAATTCTCAAGTCACTCCAATCGTTGTGGATGGGGTGATGTATTTTCCTACTTTAGATCGGGTGGTCGCCATTGACCCTCTTAGCGGGGCAGAACTCTGGAGCCATTCTGTTCCTCTTAATTCCCCGTCGCGTCGAGGAGTCTCCTATTGGCCAGGGCAGGGTGGAATTTCTCCTCGAATCTTTTATACCGCTTTTGACCAACTCGTGGCTTTGGATGCAGAAACAGGTGAAATTGACCGAGAATTTGGCGAATCAGGAATGGTCGGTTTAGGCATTCCCTATATTTCAGTGCCATTCGTTTATGAGGGAGTCATCGTTGTTGGCGCCAATACACCACGAGGTGCGAGTGGAGGCATTGGAAATGCTCGCGCTTTCAGTGCAATTAATGGCAACAAGTTATGGGAATTCGAATCGGTTCCGCAACCAGGTAATCCAGGAAATGAAACTTGGGAAGGCGATAGCTGGATGGGTAGGTTAGGGGCGAATGCCTGGCCTTTCTATTTCACTGTGGACAGAGAAAGAGATCAGCTCTACATACCGTTAGCTTCTCCCATTCCTTTTGGTTATGGCGGTGATCGTGCAGGATCTAACTTATATGCAAATTCAGTTGTGGCAGTAAATATTCACAGCGGTGAATACGATTGGCATTTTCAAACCATTCATCATGATCTATGGGATCATGATCCACCGGCACCGCCTACTTTATTTGATGTCACTTATAATGGCAGGACAATTCCTTCTCTCGGGGTAACCACAAAATCTGGTTATCTCTATGTACTCGATCGCGAAACCGGTGAACCAGTCTATGGCGTTGAAGAAAGAGCAGTGCCTCAAAGCGAAGTGCCGGGCGAAGAAACATTTGCAACCCAACCTTTTCCCATTAGACCCGCACCTTTGGCGAGGGTCAGTTACGAAGTTTCCGAATTAGTAACCGCACAGGATACAAGCGCCGAACACGCTAATTCCTGTAGAGAGCTGGTAAATTCAATAGGCAGTATTTATAACGGTGGGCCCTTTACACCATGGACGTACAGGCCCGACGGCAGTGATGGGCAAACCACTTTGTTATTTCCCGGACTAGCTGGGGGACCAAACTGGGGCGGCATAGCCCACAACCCAAACAATGGCTATGTCTATGTATTCGCTGCTGATATTGGAACTTTTGGCTGGATGGAAGATTCAGAGCCCGGTTCAGCATTCCCCTATGTCAGATCTGGGCCGCGGCCAGCAGGTTTTGATGTGCGAATCAATGGCAAAAGTATGCCTTGCCAAAAACCACCTTGGGGGAAACTAACTGCCGTAGACACGAGCTCTGGCAACATTGCTTGGCAGATTCCCCTAGGAATCACCGAAGGACTAACAGTCGATAAACAACGCACAGGCCGACCAGGTCGTGCGGGCGCAATTATCACGGGAAGCAACTTACTCTTTATTGCCGCAACCGATGACAATTATTTTCGCGCTCTGGACGCAACTAGTGGAGAAATTATTTGGGAAGACGTAATGGAACAACGTGGCAACGCCAACCCGATGACTTATCTAGGTAGCGACGGCAAACAATATGTTGTTATTACGGCAACCGATACCGTCTTAAGTTATGCACTGCCCTAACTAAAAACTAATGAGGAATTTGTAAGTGCGAATACTGAGAGCGTCTCAAAAATCATTTCAAAAAACAACGGCTGCAATTTCCGTTGGAATATCATTAGTGATCGCTTCCCAAACCGCGCTCAGCCAATATGGAACCGGTTCAGGAGATTGGCCAAGTTATGGTGGTGATGCTGGCTCGACGAAATACTCGCCTCTAAATCAAATAACTCCAGAAAATTTCGAAGATTTAGAGGTCGCATGGACATGGACTTCAATCGATGCGGATTTAGATCTCGAGGCAATACTTGAAGTAAATGAAGCCGTCCGCATAAATAATTTCCAGGGTACGCCATTAATGATTGATGGCACACTTTATATAATTACTGCTGTAAATCAAATCGCTGCGATTAACCCAGCAACCGGCGAAACACTCTGGTCATATAACCCAGAAGTCTATCTCGGCAGCACACCAGTTAACTATATTGGGTATCACAATCGCGGCCTGGCCTATTGGACAGATGGCGATGAAAAAAGGGTGATAGCTGGTACTAATGATGGTTATTTGATCTCAATTGATGCTGAAACCGGAGTACCGGATCCCCTCTTTAGTGAAGGCAAGGTCGATTTGGCCGATGGCCTACCTCGAGCTACGCGTGACGATTTAGACTGGACCGGGGCCCAACCTGTTGCCGTGGTTTCACCACCTATCGTGGTAGGCGATATTGTAATCACCTCTTCAATTACCCAGGCCCGCCCTATTAATCGTGAACGACCACCCATGTGGGTGCGTGGTTACAATGTTCGCACAGGGCAGCACGTTTGGGATTTTCATACAATTCCTTTAGCAGGCGAGTACGGTGTTGAAACCTGGGAAGAAGAATCCTGGCGCCGCACTGGTAATTCCGGAGTCTGGTCAATGATGAGCGCCGACCCTGAACTAGGTTTAGTGTATTTACCAATTGATGCCCCCACTGATGACTTTTACGGTGGCAATCGCCCTGGCGATAATTTATTTAGTCAAAGTATAGTTGCCGTAGATGCACAAACCGGCAAACGTCGCTGGCACTTTCAAATGGTGCATCATGGCCTGTGGGATTACGATCCACCCGCTGCTCCCAACTTACTTGACATAACCGTCGAAGGCAGGGAAATAAAAGCATTAGCACAAATTACTAAACAAGGTTTTGTCTATACCTTCGATAGAGAAACTGGTGAGCCAGTTTGGGTCATTGAAGAAAGAGAAGTTCCTCAAGAGCCTCTAATACCTGGAGAGAGACTCTCCGCTACTCAACCTTTCCCTACTAAACCACCACCCTTTGAAGGCCAAGGTCTAACTGTAGCTGACCTTGTCGATTTCACTCCTGAATTAAGGGCAGAAGCAGAGCAAATTATTGCTGACTACACTTACGGATCTTTATTCACGCCACCAAGTTTGTCGATTCCTGGCGGTAATCGAGGAACTATCCTTCGGCCTAGCGCGGGTGGTGGAGCTAACTGGATGGGCGCAGCAGTTGATCCCGAAACAGGCATTCTTTATGTTCCATCTTCAGATTCAATCTCCGTACCCGTAGTAGTTGAAACAAATCCAGATGAATCTACCTTGCGCTATCGACGCATTTCCTATGCTGGTGCACGCGGCCCTGAAGGCTTACCATTATTAAAACCACCTTATTCAACCATAACCGCCATTGACATGAATAGAGGAGAAATTCTCTGGCAAGTTCCAAACGGTAATCGCGCACCAAACGTAGAAAATAACCCTGCCGTTGAAGGAATAGATCTACCCCCTCTTGGTGGCGGTGGCCGCAACCCCATACTTGCCACTCCTTCCATGTTAGTTCACGCGCAAAACTACCAAGATGGTCCCTTGATGATTGCTCGAGACAAGGACTCGGGCGAAGAACTAGGAGCGATCATTATGCCTGCTCGCGCAATCGCAGCCCCCATGACTTATGAAGTCGATGGCAAACAATTTATCGTCGTGGCGGTACTTACTGAGCCCACACCGCGATTGTTCGCCTGGGCATTACCAAACAATTGATAAAAGGAATAAGGTTTTTTCAGGTACTCGTCACTATTTTCATGCCCAACAGTGAAATCAGCAAAGTACTATTTTTTGCTAATCCAAAAATAGAGGAAGAAAAATGAAAAATATTAATAGTAATATCACCCGCTACAAGATTAGCAGACTATCCATTCCGGATTATATTCCTGGGGTACTTGCTGCTTTAGTACTTTTATTTGGCTTTCCATTTGTCGTTCAAAGTCAGCAGACCGCTGAAATTACGATTGAAACTGTAGCAGAAGGCCGGCATGTTCTATTCGGTCGCGGGGGCAATATTCTTGCTTCCATAGGAGACCAAGGAGTTTTAATTGTGGACTCTCAGTTTCCAGACATGGTGCCTAAATACCAGTCTACTATTCGTTCCTTGGGTGGTGGCAATGTCGACTTCACTATTAATAGTCACTGGCATTTCGATCATGCCGATGGGAACGAATTGCTTGGGGAAGCAGGTTCATGGATAGTTTCCCAATCTCACTCTCGCGACATGATGACCAGACATAACACCATTAATACAGTCGTCGCACCATTAATAGAACAAGCCCCCTACTCCACTGCTGGTGTGCCAGTTGCAACTTATGAAACTCGCATGGAAATGTTTTTTAATGGCGAGAAAATCGATTTAATACATGCAGGTCCAGCCCATACGATGGGGGATACAGCTACTTTCTTTCGCGGATCCAACATTGTTCACATGGGAGATGTATATAACAATTCTGGCTATCCTTTTATTGATGCTGATAATGGCGGCGACCTAGAAGGCATGATCGCATTTTGCGAGGCCGTTTTAAGTGAGATCAATATTGACACGGTAGTCGTTCCAGGTCATGGGCCGATCGCTGACTATAACGGCCTAGCAGAATACATCACTATGCTCACAGAAATTCGAGGCAAGATGATGGTATTGATTGCCCAGGGAGCAACTTTAGAAGAAGTCATCGCCGCCAATCCAACTGCCAATTGGGATGCTCGCATGGGCGACTCCAGGCGACTAATCGATCGAGCTTATCTAAGTTTGACCCGTTAGGTCTGACTCAATAATTCAAAAAGTTTTAAAACGAAAGGAATGCACATGAGTAGAAGAACTACAATAGGGTTTTTATCAGCATCCATAATTTGCCTATGTATTGCTAGCCCATTGACAGCACAAATCACAATCGGTGACCTACCCATGGACCAAACAGCCACGGATGCAATCTTGGCTGCTACTACTTCAAGAGATTTTCTAACAGAGTGGGTCGATGCCCTTCCAGAGCACCCTACAGTGCCAAGCCCCCGCGACGTAATTGGTTACACCATCGGCACACCGGGCGAACTAACTCAGGTTGAAGATATTTATGCTTACTTTACTGCGTTGGCCGAAGCCTCGGATCGAGTGGAAGTGTTTTCTCTTGGCCAAAGTTTTGAAGAACGAGACATGTTAGTTGTTGCGATTTCTGCTGAGAAAAATATTGCCGACATAGAAACTTACAAAGGGTATCTAAACGAATTATCCGATCCTCGCACACTTAATCGCAGTGAGGCGAATCAGATTATCGATGATGCCTTACCGATCTTCTGGATGACCGCTGGATTGCATTCCCCCGAGCTGGGCCCACCTGAGATGGTCATGGAATTAGCGTACCGACTTGCCGTCGAAACACGGGAACCCTTCGCGAATATTCGAGATAATGTTATTACGTTGATTACACCGGTGTTTGATGTCGATGGTAGAGCACGTCAAGTCGATTGGTACAAAACGAATATTGCCGGCCACACTAATTACTTTGATATGCCGCCGCGGGGAGTTCCATTTTGGGGCCACTATACACGTCATGACAATAATCGCGACGGCATTTCCATAACCCAACCCATTACACTGAACTACAACAATGGCGTCTATGAATATAAACCCACAGTCAGTCTCGATCTACATGAATCTGTTCCACTACTTTATGTGGCAGGTGGAACAGGACCTTATAACGAAGGCGTTAGCCCTATTACCATTGGTGAATGGCAACTCTTAGCTAACTATGAAATTTCACGCCTCGCTGGACTTGGACTGGAAGGTGTTTGGACTTGGGGTTTTTACACCGGCTGGTACCCTGGCTATATGTTATGGGTGACTAACAACCACAATGGTATGGGCCGCTTCTATGAAACTTTCGGTAATGGCAGCGCCGAAACCATGGAAAGAGATTTAAGTAATTCCAGCTATGCAGGCGAACCAGTGATAGATCGTACCTGGTACCGCACGGCACCACCGCCTGAAAAATTCACCTGGTCCATGCGCAATAATACCAACTACATGCAAAGTGGCGTTATTGCTTCACTGGAAATGGTCGCGCAAAACAAACGTCTATTTCTTTCCAACTTCTATCAAAAAGGGGTGGAAGCATTACTTAAGAGCGAAGAAGAGCCACCCTATGCTTTCCTCATTCCTGAAGATCAGACTGATCCAGAATCAGCGAATTATATGATAGGCGCACTCCATCGCCATGCAATAGAAATGCAACGATCAAACACCAATAGAACGTTCGGCGAAATAGAAGTTAAAAGCGGAGACATTCTAATCAATCTGAACCAACCCTACGGTCAGCTTGCAAAGACTCTATTAGAGAAACAGAATTTTCCAACTGATGTGGAAGTTCCACCTTATGATGATGTAGCCTGGACCTTCGGACTAGTCTATGGCGTCGATGTTATTCCTATTGACGACCCAAACATTTGGGTTCATGCCTCAAGAAGGTTTAGGGAAGGGGATGAGTTTTTACCAAAAACTGAACCACCAGAAGAGGATCAGATCTGGGTTATCACAAATCATGCACAGCGTGAGCTTGGGCCGACTAGATTTGCTTTAGGTGATATCGAGGTTTTAATCGCCGAAGAGTCATTCGAAGCGAACAATAATGAATTCCCGGCAGGAAGTTTCATTATAGACATGGGCGACTTAAATAATCGCAACCGCGATCATGTCAAAGAAATACTAGCGGATACTAGTCTGCCCATTTCAAATCTAACATCCATGCCTGAAGTTTCTACCCATGAATTAGATTTACCACGATTGGGAATCTACCAAGCTTGGTCTTCAACCCAGAATGCAGGCTGGGTACGTTACAGTCTGGATGAAGCAGATGTTCCCTACACCTTGTTTTCCAAAGATCGAGCTCGCCTCGGAAATTTGCAGCGGGATTTTGATGTCATCTTAGTTCCGCATATGAGCTCCGGCACCAATCTAGCCTCAATCATTGGTGGTATCGACCCAAAATGGTCGCCTCTTCCTTATACAAATAGTAATGACACTCCAAATCTTGGTCATATACTCAGTTCAGCGGACATAACAGGCGGTATGGGGTTCGAGGGCATGGCTGCCATTGAAGAATTTATAAGAGAAGGTGGAACTTTAGTGACTCTAGGTTCAGCCGGTGTCATTGCTTCCGATTCAGGAATATTGCGGGGGATTAACAAACGCGGCCCAAGTGGAATGAATACACCAGGCTCAGTGATGACAGCAAAAATAAACGACCATCATTCGCCACTAGTTTACGGTTATAATGAGATTACCCATGTATTTCGCGGTAATGGTCCGGTATTTTCTCTTCCAGATTATGACCGCCGATATTCACCTCTGCAGTTTGGCACCAAGCATTGGGATGAAGATTTGGAAGAGGACAACGACGGTCCAAATCCTCCACTAGTTATGTCTGGCGGAATTGTTCAAGGTGCAAATATTATTGATGGTGAGCCAGCAATTGTCAGTAAACCACTTGATGAAGGCCAAGTCGTTATGCTGAATTGGAATCCCATGCATAGACATGTGAATTTACATGACCATGGATTTGTATATAACGCGATTCTTAATTGGAATGATTTATAAAGTAACTTGGATTAAATAGGGTCAGAATTCTCCCGTCTGGCCAACCATCTAGAGCCCAATATCGCATAGGAAAGATTTACAGCGAGCCCATATAGACCTGGATGAAAGCCCCAAAGTTTACCTGCGACTACAAAACTAAATGGTCCAAACGCTAAAGTAAGGGCAATTATGATGCCTAATACAAGTCCGATTAGAACTGGCCCAGTGCGCAAGCCCGACCAATGAATCCCCAACATAAAAGCAGGCGCAAGTTGAACAAGCAAATCGAACTTGCGATCAAGCAACCCAATTAAAGACGTTTGTTCTTTTAGTAAAATTGCTAAAAGACTCAGAAGGCCTACGACTATCCAGGAACAACGTTTACCTAAACGAGTCAATTCCTGTTCCGATGCATTGGGCCTAATATGAACCCCATAGATATCCTTAATAAACATAGATGAAATCGATAGCATGGCAGAATCAGCTGTTGACATTAAAGCAGCCAGGACTGCACTAAAAATTAGCACCACAAGCGCGTAGCCAAATAAGGACTGTTCTTGGACGATACGCAATATACTTGAAAGCGCCTGATCTGTGGCCGCTCCTTCAAGGCCTGGGATATAAGCCAGAGCATAAATACCGATAATTACTGCAATAAGTGCAGTAATAAAAGGCATGAACGCCATCACCGCAAAGCTCTGTCTTAAACCTCGTGTTGTTCTTGCTGAATAAATGCGCTGAATAAACTGCGGATAAAGCGCCCCTCCTATTCCAACCAAGAATATATAACTCAGCCATTCTCTGAGCATGGAAGAGTTCGGTCTCTCCAATTTATCTAAATCAGAAGCCTGTGCAATTGTTTCCGTGGCAACCGAAAGCGGACCAAATTGGTTTATCACAAGAAGTAGTAACACCAAGAAGCCTACAAACAATACTGAACCCTGAATAACATCTGTCCATGCTATTGCTCGCAAACCGCCAAGCGTTCCGTATATGACCATGATCAATGCCAGTGATATAACACCGTAATTGTAAGCAATATCTCCAGCTGGGCCTGCCAGCCCTTGTAAGGCACGACCCATAGTCATGAGTTGTGCAAGCAGGTAGTTGCTTAACGCTACTATCATGACAATGGATGAAATGGTTGCGAGAAGGCGCGAGTGAAAACGGTCTTTTAAATAATCAACTGGTGTGACGTAATTTCGACTCCGCGCAAGTGTCTGCAACTTAAACGCATAAGTACGCATAAATACAATGATAGCTAACATGTAATGAACGCTAATTAGCCAGGGGAAGCCCAAACGATAACTAGCACCAGTCACACCAAATACGGTGTTGCCGCTGTATTGAGTAGCATAAAGCGTAAGAAACAAAACAAAAAAACTGAAGCCTCTGCCTGCAAGATAGAAATCTTGAAGAGAATCTTCCTTACGAGCTTTACGACCCAACCAACCCAACAGAAGCAACGAACAAAGGTAAGCAGAAAAAAACAACCACGCGCCAAAACCAAATGGCAGCAAATTACTCACTCGACTTTCTCGCATTCTGGCTCAGCATCCTGCAGGCAGAGCATTGCGGTAAACACCGATGTTAGGAAAAGCACACCAAGACTAGCGAGAGCCCAAAGGGGGAATCCGTAAAACTGACGCGCGTCATTCTCAGGCCAATACCAAGGAATAA